>Ga0222425_100073_pt1 | contig 171335 bp, 145 predicted proteins | sample 2B1ome_2_FD_180089 | JGI IMG/M metagenome (GOLD analysis project Ga0222425, IMG submission 180089) | Enriched microbial communities from leaf-cutter ant dump, University of Wisconsin, Madison, United States - 2B150A (version 2) | ecosystem: Environmental > Terrestrial > Nest > Insects nest >...
CGTGGGACCGGCAGGTCACCATCGACGGCATCGGCGGGCTGAACCTGGGCTTCGCCGGGCAGTACTACGACGCCGAGACGGGGCTGTGGCAGAACTGGAACCGGTACTACGAGGCCAGCACTGGGCGGTATATCTCTTCGGACCCGATTGGACTAAAAGGTGGCATAAATACCTATGCTTATGTGGGCGGCAACCCGCTGAGCTTCACTGATCGGTGGGGATTGGCCAAGGACAGTATTACTGCGAGCATAGAGTCGGCCATCGTCAGAGGCGACGTAGGTCAACTGACAAATTTGGTTGAAAGCGGGGGATTGAGCCCTGCGCAGTTGCAGTTGGCAACCCAAGGTCTGCGCTCTGCCCAGATCATCAGTAGAACGACGAATAGCACGTCGCGCGTAGCCCAACTCCTAAATCGGAGCAACAAGCAGATTAAAGGTGCTATCGAACAATGCAAGCAGCAGGGGTTGCCGAGAAATGGTCCGGTGCGAAATCCAGATGTCCGCATTGATCCGGTATCGGGAGAAGTCTTTCCAGAGCTTGGTAATGGAATGCTTGGAGATTCTATTGGAAACATTTTCGACTTCTTACCATAATGGCGATCTCTGACTATCAGATCACTCTTTGCGTGTCGTCTCGGTTGCATCGTATTGAGGATGTGGCGCACTGCATTGCTGCGTCCCCTGTGAGGGTGTCGGCTGCAGGCCCAAGTCGTGACGACAATCGCGCCTTCTGGTACTTTGAACAAAAGGCTGGCGAGGGGTTTGACGATGCGCTGTCAAGAGCCGTGAATTGGGCTTGCGGCTATGCCGAGCTCCTATCACCAATTGAAGATGCCTCTCTGTTGCTATGGTGCGAGGTGCATTCGGAAACCGAGTTTGCTGGCTTGGCGTTCCAGTCCGCAGACATGATGCGGCTCGGGCAATGTGGAATGGACTTGCTGGTTAGTGTCTATGCGGAGCAGGAAGGCGCCGCCAAGTGACGGGGCACCATCAATAGGGCAACTGCGGTTACCAGGGCACCAACCGGACCAGTCGTGTCGATCCTATGGGTCTGGAAACCTTTGATGCTTGTGCGACGGCTGGATTCTTTGCCGAGGCACAAGAGCAGTCGCTACTTGATGCCTATCTAAACCATAGTGGCTACGGAAAGTATGACTTCGCATTCAACGAGCATAGCAACGACAGGTGGACGATCGGTGATAGAACTTATAACGCGCATGAATTCGGCAATGTGCTTGCCGGCTATACGGGCGGCTTCTTGCTTGGTGAGCGGCTTGGCGGCGGAATCGTCAGTGTGGCAGGTGCTGTAATTAATGTCATTGAGAATCGAACCGAGTCAGATGGCGACAAGACCAGCCGCCCATATATCAACCTTGGTGTGAGCTTGGGGGCCCGGGACAAACGTGAAGGGCGTTCGGGCCCGGTTTGTAGTTGTGGGGCTGGGAAATGAACATGACCTTGTTGTCTGTGATCGCTGCGTGTGTGGCTGGCGCAGCATTGTTGACGCGGCGGATATGGGTGCGTAGGCTGGTCGCGTTTGCGCTTTGGCTGCTGATTGCTATTTTGCTGCTGTTCCAGCCTACGGCGGTCGTTCGGGCGGTGCTGCGTCAAGGTCTCCCATCAGGCGCCAAGGAAGACGGCTTTTTGTCGGGAGTGAGGGCGCTCAATGACGCTATTTTTATTTCTCACATCGCTGTTATCTTCTTGTGCTTGCTGATACTTGTGGTCTTGATGGTTCGCACGGGATCAAGGTCGCATGATGGGTCGCAGTAGGTCGGTGGGGTTGAATTCGTTCGGTGTGTTCAAAAGATTTTCGCCATGAAGCGCCATAGGCGCGGATTGATAATATCGGCGGCATGTCTCGTGGCATTGTCATTGATCGGGTTATTGATTTCCGTTGCGCAATATTTTTCGGCTGAAGTTCAGCGCGAGACGATTGCCGCCATGAAGCTCATTGATGAGTCGGCCTCGGTGGCAAATTCAATGAGAGGCTCTGCCCTATCTGTGGGGGATGAATACGCCAAAAGTGCTGACGCATTGCAGCAGGCGCTGGCGATCAATGTAGACTTCAACGGCAACCCCGGTGCTGGGGGTGGCCTTTCCATTTTATGCCGGGCGCTGGCTTTGGGGCCTCGGCTGGTGTGGGTGTATTTCAATCAACCACCGTGGTTGGTCCATCGATTGGGCAGATGCTTAAGAGTATCGTAAGAATATTTTGGCTGTGACGAGAGTGGGTACGCCCATCAACAGAAATTCGCGGACTGTGAAAGCCTTGCTCGGCACTGCCGTGGTATTGAGCGTAGGTGCCGCTGCGGATCTGTTCTCTGCGGGGCGATTGATCTTTGGCGTGGCCCTGGTTTGTCTTGTCATTGCATACTTTGTAGTGCTTGCTGAGAACTGGACTTCTGGCCGTAGTATCCAAACGCGCGGCGGCATCATTGACAAGAGTACGTCGCCTGTAGCCTATTTCTTCATTTACCTCATTCTCACAGTGGCAGGATTAATTGCATTGGTTGTATTCCTGAATGCCTTCGTTCTGTGGCCTGAAATTGCATGAAGCCAGGGCCAGGCCCTTCCCAGGCACATCATCAACCGCCGGCCCTCGCGCATCGGCGCCTGGGTTGAAACCCCAAGCTAGCGCCGGCCGCCTGACGCGGCTCGACCTCAGCCAACCCGGCATCGGTACTACCTCGCGCCTCTGCGACGGCGCCGGCACCCTGACAGCGACCGTCAACCCAGCAGGCCAGACCACCAGCTACGCCGGCCACAACGGCCTGGGCTTGCCCGCCACCGTCACCGGCCCGGACGGCCTCGCCACCACCTACGACCAACGCGGCCAACCTCGCAGCGCCACCCAGTCCACCCCCAGCGGCTCGCGCCAAACCAGTTGGACCCGGACGCCCGAGCGCCTGCTCAAACAACAAACCCACCCCAACGGCTTCGTCATCAGCTACAGCTACAGCTACAGCTACAACGCTGCATCCAACCGCCTCTCGCAAGTCAGCTACGACAACGCCGGCAACCGCAGCAGCCATAAGAAGCCATGAGCGCGGACTTGTTTTCAAATGTGCTCCGTTCGCGATCGGCATTCTTACTGCTCTGCCTACTGACGGTTCCGCTGGTCTTTTTGAGGCTGTTCGGTTTCTTGTTCTTTGCAAGCACGACATCCGTTTGGGCTCTCGCTCCAGCGCTGACCCTTGTCGTGTTACTAGTTGCCTCTCCGTTAGCCGTGCCCAGGAAGTCGATATGGGTGGTTCTCTGCGTTGTTACGTATTTGCTCAGCGTCTACTTCCATGGATGGGGAAGTTTGATGCGCCGGCTTGCAGAAGGGGGTAACGCTTATTTCGAAGGCTGTGAGGCCGTACTCATTCTGACGCTGGCATTGCGATGCGCCCTGCCGCCAAAGTGCAGTACGGCACAGAACGAAAACTCAGCCGGCGCTGCGGCCGAGATGTGATGCGTTGCGTCCAATCTGACCCGATTGGGCTCGGCGGCGGCGGTTCGGCAGACTGGCCACGGGCGGCGGCGCGACCTACAGCTACGGCGCCTTCGACCAGCGGGTGCGCGGGGTGAGCGCAGCGGGTACAAACAACTTCGTTTACAGCCCGTCAGGCGAACTGTTGTATGAATCGCAGACGGCAACGGCCTACGTGTACCTCAGCGGTGGTCATGATCGCCATGGGCCGGGGCGGGCAGATGTATGCCGTCCACACCGACCAGGTGAGTAGGCCGGCTCGATGAACTCGCGCACCACGGCCAGCAAGCCGTCCAGCGACAGACGCAGATGCCAGACGTAGCGATGCAGCGTGGTTGCCAGGTTCTCGGCGCCGTTGAACCGATGGTCTTGTAGGAGACTTGCGGCCATGCCTGCCGCCACCACGATCCGCCGCATCGCCCTCACCACCGGGGGCGGCGACGCGCCGGGCCTCAATGCGGTCATCTGCGCCGTCACGCGCGCCGCCCTGCAGCGCGGCTGGGAATGCGTCGGCATCCGCGACGGCTATGACGGGCTGTTGCGGCCCGAGCGCTACCGCGACGGCGGCCTGCTGGCGTTGACGCGGGAACGCGTCGAGGGCATCGCCGCGCTCGGCGGCACGCTGCTGGGTTCGACCAACCAGGGCGATCCCTTCGCCTTCCCCACCCGTCAGGCCGATGGCAGCCTCGCGCTGCTCGACCGCTCGCAGGCGCTGCTGGACGCCCTCGCGCGCGAAGGCGTCGATGCGCTGGTGGCCGTGGGCGGCGACGGCTCGCTGGCCATCGCCCACCGGCTCGCGGAGCGCGGCCTGCGCGTCGTCGGCGTGCCCAAGACCATCGACAACGACCTCGACCGCACCGTCACCACCTTCGGCTTCGACACGGCCGTGGCCTTCGCCAGCGAGTGCATCGACCGCCTGCACACCACGGCGGCCAGCCACCATCGCGTGCTGGTGGTGGAAGTGATGGGCCGCTATGCCGGCTGGATCGCGCTGCACGCCGGGCTGGCGGGTGGCGCGCACGCGATCCTGCTGCCCGAACTGCCCTTCGATCTGGCGCCGGTGGCCGGCCTGATCGCGCGGCGCGATGCCGAGGGGCTGGCCTATTCCATCGTCGTCGTCGCCGAGGGCGCCCGTGCGCGCGACGGCGGGCGGGCGTTGATCGCGGGCGCCGAGGTCGGTCATGCGGAGCGCCTGGGCGGCATCGGCGAGCAGGTCAGTCAGGCGCTGGCGCGGGCCACGGGCAAGGACGCGCGCTGCGTCGTGCTCGGCCATCTGCTGCGCGGCGGCAGCCCGACGGCCTTCGACCGCGTGGCGGCGCTGCGCTTCGGCGCCGCTGCGGTGCGCGAACTGGCGGCGGGGCGCAGCGGCGTCATGGTGGCGCTGGACGGCAGCGAGGTGCGCCCCGTGCCGCTGGCCGAGGTGGCCGGCCGCATGAAGGCCGTGCCGCTGGACGGCGACACGCTGGCCACCGCGCGCGACCTGGGCGTTTGCCTGGGCTAAGCCTTCAGGAATTCGGCCTTGGTGCCCAGCCAGCGCGCCACCTGGCGCCGCGCGGCGTCGGGGTGCGCGTCCAGCAACCGCGGCGCGAGGGCGCGGGCGGCGACGAGCAGGGGCGCGTCTTCCTGCAGGTCGGCGAAGCGCAGCAGTTCGGCGCCGCTCTGGCGCGCGCCCATGAATTCGCCGGGGCCGCGGATGTCGAGGTCGCGGCGCGCGATCTCGAAGCCGTCGGTCGTCTCGGCCATGGCCTTGAGCCGCGCCTTGCCGGTGTCGGACAGCGGCGGCGTGTAGAGCAGCACGCAGACGCTCGCCTTGGCGCCGCGACCGACGCGGCCGCGCAACTGGTGCAGTTGCGCGAGGCCGAAGCGCTCGGCGTGCTCGATGACCATCAGGCTGGCATTGGGCACGTCCACGCCCACTTCGATGACGGTGGTGGCCACCAGCACGCTCGTCGCGCCGCCGCTGAACTGCGCCATCACGGCCGCCTTGGTCGCAGGCGCCATGCGGCCGTGCAGCAGGCCGACGGCGGTGCCGGCCAGCGCGGCGTCCAGTTCGGCGTGGGTCTCGGTGGCGTTGCGCAGGTCCACGGCCTCGCTCTCTTCCACCAGCGGGCAGACCCAGTAGACCTGGGCGCCATCGGCCACCGCGCCGCGGATCTTGTCCACCACCTCGTCGCGCTTCGCGGCCGTGAACACCTTGGTGACGATGGGGCTGCGGCCGGGCGGCAGTTCGTCGATGGTGGAGACGTCGAGGTCAGCGAAATAGGTCATCGCCAAGGTGCGCGGGATGGGCGTGGCGCTCATCATCAGCAGATGCGGCTCCAGCGGGGCGGTTGGCCCCCACGTCGCCTGCGGCTCCTGCCCCCCGAGGGGGTGCGCGCCGCCTTGGGGCGGCCCGGCGGCGGCGCCCGCCTTGAGCTTGTCACGCAGCGCCAGCCGCTGCGCGACGCCGAAGCGGTGCTGCTCGTCGATGACGGCGAGGCCCAGCTTGGCAAAGCGCACCTTGTCCTCGATGACCGCATGCGTGCCGATGACGAGCTGAGCCTCGCCCGAGGCCGCCGCGTCCAGCATCTTCTGGCGGGCCCGGCCCTTGACGCTGCCGGTCAGCCACGCGACGCGCAGCCCCAGCGGTTCCAGCCAGCCGACGAGCTTGCGGAAATGCTGCTCGGCGAGGATCTCGGTGGGCGCCATCAGCGCGCATTGCCAGCCGGCGTCGATGGCCACGGCCGCCGCCAGCGCGGCCACCACGGTCTTGCCCGAGCCCACGTCGCCTTGCAGCAGGCGGTGCGTGGGCTGCGGCCGGGCGAGGTCTTGCGCAATCTCCTCGGCTACGCGCTGCTGCGCGCCGGTGAGTTGGAAGGGCAGGGCCGCGAGCAGTTGCTCGTGCAGGCCGCCCGCGCGCGCGCGCAGCGCCGGTGCGACGAGGGCGGCGCGCTCGCGCTGGGCCTGCAGTTGCGAGAGCTGCTGCGCCAGCAGTTCCTCGAATTTGAGGCGCTGCCAGGCCGGGTGGCTGTGGTCTTCCAGCGCGGCGAGCGAGGCCGGCGACATGTTTGGCGGTGGGTGGTGCAGGTACTGCAGCGCGTCCTTCAGCGTCGGCAGGCCGGCGGGCACCACGCCGGGCGGCAGCAGTTCGCGCAGGTCGGCGCGCGCCAGCCCCGAGGCCACGGCCTTGCGCAGATACGCCTGCGGCAATTGCGCCGAGGCGGGGTAGACGGGCGTGAGGGACTGGGCCAGCGGCGTGTGGTCGTCCACCACCTTGACGGCGGGGTGGACCATCTCGCGGCCGAAGAAGCCGATGCGCGCCTCGCCGCGCAGCCGCAGCCGCGCGCCGATGGCCATCTGCTTCTGCTGCGAGGGGTAGAAATGCAGGAACCTGAGCAGCAAGCCACCGGACTCGTCCTGCACCTTGACCAGCAGTTGCCGGCGCCCGCGCAGATCGACCTGGCAGTCCGTCACCATGCCTTCCACCTGCGCCGCCACGCCCTCGCGCAGCGCGGCGATGGGCGTGAGCCGCGTCTCGTCCTCATAGCGCAGCGGCAGGTGCAGCGCGAGGTCGATGTCGCGCAGCAGGCCGAGCTTTTCCATCGCCTTCTGCGGCGCGGACTTGCTCGGCCTGGGGGGGGCGGCGTCGTTCAACGGAAATAGCGCTGCCGCAGTTTGTCGTAGCGCCCGTCCTGGCGCAGCGCGTCCAGCGCCGCCTGCAGTCGGTGCACCAGGGCCGGGTCGGCGTCGAGGCGCAGGCCGTACCAGTAGGCGCGCGACACGTCCTGCTCCATCACCGCCTGCAGCGTGCCGTAGGGCAGGCGCAGCTGGCGCAGGTTCCAGGCGGCGGCCCAGTCCAGCAGGGCCACGTATTCCATGCGGCCGGCGAGCAGCTTGCGCACATTGGTGGCGTCGTCCAGGCCCTGCTCCAGTTGCTGCCCGGGCTTGAGGCCGGCGGCCTGCAGCTCGCGGTCGGCCGCCGAGTCGCGCGCGACGCCGATGCGGGCGCTGCCCAGTTCATCGAGCTGGCTCATCGTCAGGTCCGTGCGGCTGGCCAGCCGGTAGAGCAGGATGCGGCGCTGCGCGATCGGCCCGACCCACTGGAAGCGCGCCTCGCGTTCGGGCGTGCGCGTCAGCGAGAACAGCACGCCATGGGGGCTGGCCTCGGCCAGTTGCACGGCGCGCGGCCAGGGCAGCACCTGCAGGCGCAGCCGGATGCCGGCCTGGGCCGTCATCAGCCGCAGCAGCTCGACGCTGAAGCCCTGCGGGTCGCCTTCGTCCAGGTAGTTCAGCGGCGCGAGGTTCTCGGTGATGCCCAGCAGCGGGCCGTCCTCGGCCCCAGCCGCCGCAGTGAGGCGGGGGCCGAGCAGGGCGAGGCAGAGGCAGAGACGGCGGTTCACGGTGGGGCCAGTTTAGAAGGCCGATCACGGAGAATCCCGGCCCTCGATTCCCCCAAGCGCCCATGCACCCTGCCACCGCACACACGGTCGCCGACTTCGACTTCGACCTGCCCCCCGACCTGATCGCCCAGCACCCAGCGCCCGAGCGCAGCGCTTCGCGCCTGCTGGACGCCAGTGCCCCCGGAGAACCGGTGGACCGCATGTTCCGCGATCTGCCCGATCTGCTCGCGCCGGGCGACCTGCTCGTCTTCAACGACACGCGCGTCATCAAGGCGCGGCTCTATGGCACGAAGGCGACGGGCGGCAACGTAGAAGCCCTGGTCGAGCGCGTGCTGCCCGGCACGCGCGAGGTGTGGATGCATCTGCGCGCCAGCAAGAGCCCGAAGCCCGGCAGCCGCGTGCGCTTCGCCGATGCCTTCGACGCCGAGGTGCTCGGCCGCTGCGGGCCGGACGGCGGGCTCTTCCACCTGCGCTTCGACGGCGAGCCCTTCGCGCTGCTGGACGCCCACGGCCATGTGCCGCTGCCGCCCTATATCGCCCATGCCGACGGCGCCGACGACGAGCGCCGCTACCAGACCGTCTTCGCCCGCGCGCCCGGCGCCGTCGCCGCACCGACGGCGGCCCTGCACTTCGACGAGGCCCTGCTCGCGCGGCTGGCCGCGCGCGGCGTCGAGCGCGCCCACGTCACGCTGCACGTCGGCGCCGGCACCTTCCAGCCGGTGCGCGTCGAGACGCTCGCCGAGCACCGCATGCACAGCGAATGGTTCGAGGTGCCGCCGGCGACCGTGGACGCCGTGGCCGCCTGCCGCGCGCGCGGCGGCCGCGTGGTGGCCGTGGGCACGACGACGCTGCGCGCGCTCGAATCGGCGGCGCTCGGCGGCACGCTCCAGGCCGGCGCGCGCGAGACGGACATCTTCATCACGCCCGGCTTCGAGTTCCGCGTCGTGGACCGGCTCGTCACCAACTTCCACCTGCCGCGCAGCACGCTGATGATGCTGGTCAGCGCCTTCGCCGGCCACGGGCGCGTGATGGCGCTCTATCGCCATGCGATCCGGGAGCGCTACCGCTTCTTCAGCTACGGCGATGCGATGCTGCTGGCGCGCAGCGACGGCTGATCGCTCTCGGGCAGGCGCATCGCCAGCGCCAGCCTGTCGCCCACGTGGCGGCGCAGGATGGCGTCCAGGCCGCCATCGCGCCGCATCGCCAGCAGGGCCTCGCGCAGCCGCGCGCGGTCGGCCTCGGCAACCCGCTGCCGCGACAGCGCCAGCGCGGTGACGATGCGCTCCTCGGGCGCCCAGAGCACGGCCTCGTAGCCGTTGAAGTCGGCGTCCTGCCGGCGCAGCCAGGCCAGGCTCGCCGTGCCCATCAGCAGGGCGTCGGCGCGCCCGGCCTTGAAGGCGCGGATCGCGCCGGGCTGGTCCGGTGCCTCGACGAGGCGGCCGCGCTCGCGCAGCCGTGCCAGCAGCGCTTCCATCTGCGGCCCGTCGCGGGTGGCGCGCACCATCAGCAGCCGGCGCTGCGCGTCGTCCAGGAAGGCGCCCGGTGTCGCCGGCACGCCGGGCTCGCGCAGCAGCACGACGCGGTGCGACTGGGTGTAGGGCACCAGCTCCACCAGCGCCTCGCGGTCGGCCCGCGCCAGCGCCGAGACGGTGATGTCCACGCCGCCCGCCGCCATCAGCGCCCAGGTGCGGGCGCGCGATTCGAGCACCGCCTCGAAGCGGCAGCCGCTGCGGCGCGCCAGCTCGTCGATCACGTCCTTGTCGATGCCGCGGTACTGGCCGTCCGCGTCGCGGTGGTAGAGCACGGCGTACTCGTAGAAGGCCACCCGGTAGGGGCCGCAGGCCAGCGCCGCGGCGGGCAGCAGCGCAAGCAGGGAGATCAGCAGATGGCGTGCGTGGAGCCTCATCGCGGGCCAGTGTAGGCGGCGACAATCCTGCCGATGCTGAAGTTCGACCTCATCAAGACAGAAGGCCGCGCCCGCCGCGGCAGGCTCACGCTCAACCACGGCGTCGTGCAGACGCCCATCTTCATGCCCGTGGGCACCTACGGCACGGTCAAGGGCGTCACGCCGCGCTCGCTGGAGGCGATGGGCGCGCAGATCATCCTCGGCAACACCTTCCACCTGTGGATGCGCCCGGGCCTGGACGTCATCGCCCAGTTCGGCGGCCTGCACCGCTTCGAGAGCTGGCAGAGACCCATCCTGACCGACAGTGGCGGCTTCCAGGTCTGGAGCCTGGGCGAGATGCGCAAGATCAGCGAGGAAGGCGTCAAGTTCGCGTCGCCGGTCAACGGCGACAAGCTCTTCCTGACCCCCGAGGTCAGCATGCAAATCCAGACCGTGCTCAACAGCGACATCGTCATGCAGTTCGACGAATGCACGCCGTATGAAAGCAAGGGCAAGCTGACCACCGAACGCGAGGCCCGCGCGTCCATGGAAATGAGCCTGCGCTGGGCCAAGCGCTGCGTCACCGAATTCGACCGCCTGCAAAATCCCAACGCGCTGTTCGGCATCGTGCAGGGCGGCATGTTCGAGGGCCTGCGCGACGAATCCCTCGCCGGCCTCGCCGCGCTCGACCTGCCCGGCTACGCGATCGGTGGCTTGAGCGTCGGCGAGCCCAAGGCCGAAATGCAGCGCATCCTCGCCCACACCGGCCACCGCCTGCCGGCGCACAAGCCGCGCTATCTGATGGGCGTCGGCACGCCGGAGGACCTCGTGGAAGGCGTCAGCCAGGGCATCGACATGTTCGACTGCGTGATGCCCACCCGCAATGCGCGCAACGGCCATCTGTTCACCCGCTTCGGCGACCTGCGCCTGCGCAACGCCCGCTACAAGGCCGACGAAGCGCCGGTGGACGCGACGTGTTCCTGCGAATGCTGCACCGGCTTCAGCCGCGCCTATCTGCACCACCTCGACCGCTGCGGCGAGATGCTCGGCCCGATGCTGACCAGCATCCACAACCTGCACTACTACCTGGCCCTGATGCAGGAGATGCGCGACGCGCTGGACGCCGGCCGCTTCGAGGCCTGGCGCGCGCAGTTCCACGCCGACCGGGCGCGCGGCGTCTGACAGGCATGCCCCCGGCCCGCACGCTGGCCCAGCAACTGCGCGGCGCGAGCCGTCTCGCGGTCGCGGCCACCACCGGCGTCACCGACCTCGTCGAGGCGATGCACGCCGAGATCGCGCCGGGGTCGCGCAGCGGTGGCTGCACGGGGGGCATCACCGGGCTGGTCTACCGCAGCGTGCGCGGCGTGACGCGGCTGGTGGGCGGCGGGCTGGACGGGGCGCTGGGCGCCCTCGCCCCGCTGCTGGACGGCGCCGAGGCCGGCCGCTCGAGCGCGGCGCTGGCGGCCCTCAATGGCCTGCTGGGCGACTATCTCGAAGACACGGCCAACCCGCTGGCCACGCGCATGGGCCTGCACCCGCTGGTGGACGGCGCCGCCACCGCGGGCCCGCCGCTGGTGCTGCTGCACGGCCTGTGCATGAACGAGGCGCAGTGGCGCCGCCAGACGGACGAAGAAAGCGCCGACTTTCCCGCCGCGCTGGCCGGCCTCGGCTACCGGCCGCTGGGCCTGCGCTACAACAGCGGCCGCGCCATCTGGCGCAACGGCGCCGAACTCGCCGCGCTGCTGGAAGACCTGCCCGGGCCGCTGACCCTGCTGGGCCACAGCATGGGAGGCCTGGTCGCGCGCAGCGCCGTCTGGCACGCGCAGCAGCTGGGCCTGCGCTGGCCGCAGCGGCTGCGGCGGCTCGTCACGCTGGGCACGCCGCACCTGGGCGCGCCGCTGGAGCGCGGTGGCCGGCAGGTGCAGCAACTGCTGGCCCTCAGAGCCTACTCGCGCCCGCTGGCCGCGCTGGCGGCACGGCGCAGCGCGGGCATCCGCGACCTGCGCTTCGCCAGCCTGTGCGAGGCCGATGCCGGCCGGGCCAGCCGCATCCCGCTGCCGGCGGGCGTCGCCTGCTATGCCGCCGCTGCCACCACTGCCCGTCAGGCCGGTGGCGATGCCCTCGGCGAGGTGGCCCGCTGGGTCGGCGACGGCCTCGTGCCCGTGGCCAGCGCGCTTGGCCAGCACCGCGACCCGGCACGCCGGCTCGCCTTCGACGGCACCGCGCTCTTCCCCGGCCTGGGCCATCTCGGCCTGCAGACCGACCCTGCCGTGCTGGCGCGGCTGCGGGACTGGCTGGGCTGATGTCGAAAACCCTTTTCGCCCCGCTGCGCCGGCTGTTCCGCGTCGTGCTGGCGCTGCTCATCCTCTTCGAGGAATGGGGCTGGGAGCCGCTGCGCCGCGCCTTCGCGCTGCTGGCGCGGCTGCCGGTCATCCGCCAGCTCGAAGGGCTGCTGCGGCGCCTGCCGCCGCGCTGGGCGGTCGTCGTGCTGCTGCTGCCCAGCCTGCTGATCCTGCCGGTCAAGTTCGCGGCCCTCTGGCTCGTCGCCCAGGGCCGCGTCGTGCTGGGCCTGGGCGTCGTCATCGCGGCCAAGCTGGGCGGCACGGCGCTGCTGGCCTGGCTCTTCCATCTGATCCAGCCGGCGCTGATGCAACTGCCCTGGTTCGCCCGCCTCTACGCGCGCTGGTCGGCGTGGAAGGCCGAACTGCTGGCCTGGGTGCGCGCCAGCGCCGTGTGGCGCATGGCGCGGGCCCTCAAGCTGCGGATGAGGCGGATGTTCCGAGCAGGCCGGCCACACGATCCCTCAGCCCCTCGGGGCTGACCTCGCCCGCCCGCACCGGCTCGCCCACCGTCAGGCTGACGCGGCTCCACAGGCCGCGGCGCAGCGGCCTGACCATCGCCTGCCCGCCCTCGACGCGCGAGAAGAAGCTGCCCCAGAGATTGCCCAGCGCCATCGGGATGACGGGCAGCTCGGGCAGGCCCTCGACGAGCTTGATGACGCCGCCCTTGAAGGGCTGCAGCGTGCCGTCGCGCGTCAGGCCGCCCTCGGGGAAGATGCAGACCATTTCGCCGTCCGCCAGCACCGCGCGGGCGGCGGCGAAGGCGGCTTCGTAGGTGCCGGGGTCGGTCTTCTGCGGCGCGATGGGGATGGCCTTGGCGAGGCGGAACAGCCAGCCCAACACGGGGATGCGGAAGATCTGCGCGTCCATCAGGAAGCGGATCGGCCGGGGGCTGGCCGCCATCAGCAGCACGGCGTCCACGTAGCTGACGTGGTTGCAGATCAGCACGGCCGCGCCCTTGGTCGGCAGGCGCTCGTCGTGGGTGATGCGGAAGCGGTAGACGAGGCGCGTCAGCACGAAGGCCGCGAAACGCAGCAAATACTCCGGCACGATGAGGAAGATGTAGAACGCGACGACCGCGTTGGCGATGCCCACGGCCAGGAAGACCTGTGGGATCGTCAGCCCCGCGCCGAGCATCGCCCCGGCGATGAGGCTGCTGGCGATCATGAACAGCGCGTTCAGGATGTTGTTGGCCGCGATGATGCGGGCGCGGTGCGTGGGCTGGGCACGCAACTGGATCAGCGCATACATCGGTACGCTGTAGAGGCCGGCGAACAGGGCCAGCAGCGTCAGGTCGGCCAGCACGCGCCAGTGCGCGGGCATGGCGAGGAAGGCGGCGACGGACAACTCACTGCGAACCGGCAGACCCGTGGACGCGAAGTAGAGGTCGATGGCGAACGCGCTCATGCCGAGCGCGCCGAGCGGCACGAGGCCGATCTCGACGTGGCGCTTGGACAGCATCTCGCACAGCAGCGAGCCGATGCCGATGCCGATGGAGAACACCGCCAGCAGCAGCGAGGCGACCTGCGGGCCGCCGTGCAGCACCTCTTTGGCGAAGGCCGGGAAGTTGGCGAGGAAGACGGCGCCGAAGAACCACATCCACGAGATGCCCAGCAGCGAGCGGAACACGGCGAGCTGCTCGTGCGCGAGCCGCAGGTTGCGCCAGGTCTCGGTGACGGGGTTCCAGTTGATCTTCAGGCCGGGGTCGGTGGACGGGCTGGCGGGAATGGCCTGCGCCGTGGCGCGGCCCAGCACGGCCAGCGCGAGGCAGGCCCAGGCGACGTGCTGCGGGCCGACGACGGGCGTGTCCACCAGCAGGCCGCCCAGCAACTGGCCGAGCAGGATGGCGACGAAGGTGCCCATCTCGACCATGCCGTTGCCGCCGGTCAGTTCGCGCTCGCTCAACTGCTGCGGCAGGTAGGCGTATTTCACCGGGCCGAACAGCGTCGAGTGCAGGCCCATCAGGAAGACGCAGGCCAAAAGAACGGGAACTTGTGCGGGCACGTTCGCCGCCGTGAAGCCCCAGGCGGCGACAGCCATGATGGCGATTTCCAGGCTCTTGACGAGCTGCATCAGCCGCGCCTTGTCGTGCTTGTCGGCCAATTGGCCGCTGGTGGCCGAGAACAGCACATAGGGCAGGATGAACAGCGCGCCGATGACGAGGCCGGCCAGGCTCGGCGGCAGCCAGTCGAGCTGCAACTGGTAGGTGACCATCAGCGTCAGCGCGAACTTGAAGACGTTGTCGTTCGCGGCGCCGAGGAACTGCGTCCAGAAGAAGGGTGCGAAGCGGCGCTGGCGCAGCAGCGCGAACTGGTTGGGGTGCTCGTTGGTGTCGCGGTTCATGGGGCGCGATATTGCGTCAAGTCGTGAAGTGCCGGCGCGTGGCGAACACGGCGGGCTGAAAAGCCGCGCCGCGCCAGCGCACGGCGCGCTTCAGCGCGAGGTCGAAGAGCAGCGGGTTGTGCTCGCGCAGCGCCGCCAGCGCGGGCGCATCGGCGGCGCTGAGCAGGCCGGCCTGCACGAGCCGGGGCAGGCGCACCAGGGGCGCGAGGCCGGGCAGCGGGTAGTCGGAGCCATGCAGCAGGCGCGGCTGCCAGTCCTCGCGCGCCAGCAGCGTGCGGGCGACCTCGGGTGCGCGGTTGGTCTGCAGCACGGCGGAGATGTCGCCCAGCAGATGCCTCCCCCAGCCCTCGTCCATCAGCCGCGCGAACAGCGCGAAGGCGGGCGCTTCGTGCGGACGTTTGCGGTCGAGGTCGAGAGCCTGGCCCAGCGAGGCGCAGTGGGCGACGATGACGCAAACGCCCTGTTCGAGCGGCATGCGCACATGCAGCGGGTTGCCGAGGTCTCCGCGGCCGGCGCCGGGCACGGCGTGTTCCTCGCCGCAATGGACGATCAGGGGCAGGCGCGTGGCGGCCAGCCGCGCGTAGAAGGGCCGCAGCCGCGCGTCGCGCAGGTCGATGTTCATGCTCGACGGCAGCCATTTCAGCGCGACGGCGCCTGCGGCCCGCGCCGCGTCCAGCCGCGCCAGCGCATCGGGCCGGTAGGGGTGGATGGACGCGACCCAGCCGAAGCGCTGCGGCCGCGCCGCCGCCACGTGGGCCGCGTAGGCGTCGGGCACGTGGAAGGTGGTGTGGGCGGGGTCGGGCCGGCCGGCGTCGTCATGGGCCTGGTCGAAGGCGAACAGCAGCCAGCGCGCGCCGGTGGGGAAGGCGTCGGTCAGCGCGCGCAGCCGCGCGACATAGGCGCGGTCGATGCTGGCGGCACCGGCCGGCACGCCGGCCGCGCCGAGGATGAAGCGCTTGCGTAGCGCCTCGACGGGGTGCCACCACTGGTCGAGCCGGGCGTTGACGCGGCAGCCCGAGCCGGCGTCGCCGGTGCCGAGCAGATGGGCGTGGACGTCCCAGAGCTGCGCGGCGTCGAGGCCGGCGAAGCAGCGGGCGAGCAGCGGCTGCAGTTCATCGGGGACAGCCGGCGGGGTGGCGCGGCCGAGCGAGGTGAACAGGCCGGTGGCGGCGGCTCCGCAGCAGAGCAGATGGCGTCGGGTGAGCATGGCCGCGAGCATCGTGTCCGGCATCGCGGCGGCCGCTGCTTTTGTGTGGCCGCAGCACTCGCCGCGCCTCACGGTGCCGCCATGCGCTACCGTGCCGGCCCATGTCGAGCACGCAATCCCTCGTCGCCCTCATCAAGGCCGAGCTGAAGAGCCAGGGCCTGAGCTATGCCGCGCTGGCCCAGGCGCTGGCGCTGTCGGAGTCCAGCGTCAAGCGCATGCTGGCGCCGGGCGGGGAGATGCCGCTGTCGCGCGTGGACGAGATCTGCCGCGTGCTGGGGCTGGATTTCGCCGAACTGGCCGGGCGGCTCGCCACGCGCGCGCCCGTGCTGCGCATGCTGAGCCTGGAACAGGAGCGCGCCGTCGTCGCCGACCCGCTGCTGCTGCTGGTGGCCATCTGCTGCCTCAGCCACTGGGCGCTGGACGACGTGCTGGCGCGCTACCGCCTGAGCGAGGCCGACGCGGTGGCGGCGCTGGCGCGGCTGGACCGGCTCGGCATCATCGAGCTGCGCCCGCACAACCGCTACCGGCTCCGGGTCGCCAAGGCCCTGCGCTGGCGCCCGCAGGGGCCGGTGATGCGCTTCTTCCGCGAGCGCGTGATGGCCGACTTCTTTGCCGGCGGCTTCGACGGCGAGGGTGAGCTGCTGACCCTGGTGCACGGCGAGTTCGGCGCCGCGCATGCGCGCGAGCTGGCCGAGCGCCTGCAGCGCGCGGCCGACGACTTCGCGCGCCAGCATGTGCTGGACCAGAAGCTGCCGATGGCCGAGAAGCGGCCCTACAGCGTCGTCATCGGCCTGCGCTCGTGGACCTTCGAGGCGTTCCGTGATTTGGAGCGCGTCACCAGAATTCCCAGCGCCCCGTCCAGATGACCCACACGCCCAGCATCCCGTTCGTCACCGCATGGGCGATGACGGCCGTCCACAGCTTGCCGCTGCGGCGGTAGAGCCAGGCATAGGCCAGCCCGGCGACGACGGCGGCCAGCCAGAGCGTGTGCGCCAGCGTGAAGACGAAGGTGGACAGCACCACCGCCTTCAGCCCCACGGTGCGCGGATCGACGCGCTCGAAGCCCGGGTGCTGCGCCCAGCGCATCAGGAAGCTGCGCCAGAACAGTTCTTCCATCACCGGCACCACCAGGGCCGCGCCGGCCAGGCGCAGCGCCACCAGCGGCCAGATCAGCGCCCCGTTGGCGTCCAGCGGCACGAAGCTGGCCGTGGCCGCGCCGAGCTGCATCCAGGGCGCGTCCAGCTTCACCCAGAGCGCGAACACCGCGATGCCGACGACGACCGCTAAAGCCCCCTCGCGCGCGTCCGGCAGGTTCTGCCGCGCCAGTTCGCCATAGCCGCGCCAATACCAGGCCAGCAGGCCGGCGACCACCAGGGCCTGGGCGCCGTAGATCCAGCGCGCATCCAGGCCGAGGTCGTCGGGCAGATAGCCGCGCAGCGCCAGCAGCGCCATGAAGACGAAGAAGGGGACGCAGCGCGCGAGCGCGGCAGGGCTGAAGAGGGGCGTGGCGGCAGGCATGGCGGGCGCGAGCTTACGCGAGGGCGGACAATCCGCCGCCATGAGCACCCAAGACCTGACCGACGCCGAGTTCGCCGAACTCGACGAACTCCTCGCCGCCACGCCCGCGCCCCTGCAGCCGCTGGACGCCTCGATGCTGGACGGCTATCTGTGCGGCGTCATCGTGCAGCCCCGGCTGATCGAGATCGACGAGTGGCTGCCCAATATCTTCGACTACGACGGCGGCCTGCTGCCCGAAGACGCCGACGCCGCCTGGCTGGACCGGCTGACCGAGCTCGTCGAGCGCCGCCACGCCGCGCTGAACCGCAGCCTCGTCGAGGACGGCTGGTTCGACCCCGTCATCCTCGACGTGGCCGAGGACGAGGCCCCCGAGCCCCTGCCTGAAAGCGCCAGTGAGGATGCCAGCGACGACGAGCGCGCCGCCCGCGCCAGCTACGAGGCGCTCGGCCCCGTGTCGCGCGCGCTGATGCCCTGGGTGGCCGGCTTCCAGCACGCGGCCCTGTGCTTCCCGGAACTGGCCGACCTGCCCGACGACGACGTGGCCGCCGCGCTGGCCCGCCTCTACCGCCACCTGCCGGCCGAGACGGCCGAGGAGAAGGAAGTCGTCGCCACGCTGGACCGCGAACACCCGCTGAACGATCTGGACGACGCCATCGAGGAACTCGTGCTCGCCGTCGCCGACCTCGCCGACCTGACGGAAGACGAGCGCTACCGCGTCGAGACCATCCGCCGCGACAGCCCCAAGGTCGGCCGCAACGACCCCTGCCCCTGCGGCTCGGGGCGCAAATACAAGCAGTGCCACGGCAGCAATTGAAGCTGCAACTGCTTTCGGACCTGCATCTCGAAACCGAGTCTTATCGACCCACGCCTGCGCCGGGCGCCGAACTGCTCATCCTGGCCGGCGACATCGACGCGACCTGGCGCGGCTTCGAGCTGTTCCGTGACTGGCCGGTGCCCGTCCTCTTCGTCCCCGGCAACCACGAGTTCGACCGCCGCGACGTGGACGCCGCCCGCAGCGAGCTGCGCGCCCACGTCGAAGCCTTCGGCCTGCGCATGCTGGACGACGAGGCCGCCGTCATCGCCAGCGCCGGGGGCCGCCGCGTGCGCTTCGTCGGCAGCACGCGCTGGTGCGATTTCGACGCCTTCGGACCCGCAGGCCGCGAGCGCGCGATGCGGGCCGGCGGCTATTTCCAGAAGGTCATGCAGGCCACGCGCCACGGGGCGCCCTTCGGCGTCGAGGCCGTGCGCGCGCTGGCGCTGGACAGCCGCGCCTGGCTGGCCGCCGAACTCGCGCGCGGCGGCGACTGGGAGGCCACCGTCGCCATCACCCATTTCGCGCCCAGCCTGAAAAGCGCCGACCCGCGCTACGGCCACCAGCCCGGCACGGCCAGCTTCTGCAACGACGACGAGGCGCTGCTGCCGCTGGCGCAACTGTGGCTGCACGGCCACCTGCACTGCCGGCACGACTATGTGTTGAACGGCACCCGCGTCGTCAGCAACGCGCGCGGCCACCGGCGCAACGGCGAGGCCGAGGGTTTCGACGGCGGGCGGCTGATCTCCGTGTTCGCATCCGCTTGAAGGGGACTTGACGGCCCCGTACTGTTTCTGCTGTACTACTACAAATAGTACAGATAGGACAGCGCCCATGGCCCGAACCCGTCCCCTGATGATCCAGGTCGTCACCGGCGACCCCCGCCCGATCGGCCGGCAGATCGTCGATGCGGTGCGCATGAAGATCGCCACCGGCGAGTTGCAGCCCGGCGACCAGTTGCCCAGCGTGCGCGGCCTGGCCCAGCAGTTGATGGTCAACCCGAACACCGTGGCCAAGGCCTATGCCGAGCTGGGCACCGAAGGCTGGCTGGAATCGCGCCAGGGCATGGGCCTGTACGTGGCCGCGCCGCGCCAGCGCCTGTCCGATGCCGAGCGCGAGCGCCGGCTCGACGAGGCCGTGGGCCGTTTCGTCAACGACGTGATCCCGCTCGGCTTCCCGCCCGACGACGTGCAGGCGCGCATCGCCCACGAGTTCCAGCAGTTCGCGCCGCGCAAGCGCGCCTGATGCCCCCATCGCCCCTTGCTCCTCTCGCCGCCCTGCCCGGCGGCTTACCGGATAGCCCCCCATGTCCCCCGATCTCGTCATCGAAACCCGCGCCCTGAGCCGGCGCTACGGCCGCAAGCTGGCGCTGGACGGGCTCGACCTCGCCATCCCGCGCGGTCGCGTCCACGCCATCGTCGGCGCCAACGGCGCCGGCAAGTCCACGCTGTTCCGCATCCTGCTCGGCTTCATGGCGCCGAGCGCGGGCGAGGCCCGCATCCTCGGCCGCGACAGCCAGGCGCTGACGCCGCAGGACCGCGCCCGCATCGGCTTCGTCAACGAGGAGCACACGCTGCCGGGCTGGATGCGCGTGGCCCAGGTGGTGGCCATGCAGCGCCACCAGTACGGGCGCTGGAACCCGCGGGTCTTCGACGCCGTGATCGGCCACTATCAGGTGCTGCCCGAGCAGAAGGTCGGCCAGCTCTCGCGCGGCGAGCGTGCCGGCCTCAACCTCGCGCTGGCGCTGGCCCAGGGGCCGGAGCTGCTGGTGCTGGACGAGCCGACGCTGGGCCTGGACGTGGTGGCCAAGCGCGCCTTCCTCGAATCCCTGCTCTACAGCCATGCCGCCGACGACTGCACGGTGATCTATTGCTCGCACCAGATGGAGGAGATCGAGCGTGTCGCCGACAACCTCGTCATCCTGGAGCGCGGGCAGTTGAAGCACATGTCCGCGCCGGAAGACTTCACCGCGCGCGTCAGCCACTGGGTGGCCGACGTGCCGTTCAAGGGGCCGGACCCGCGCACCGTGCCGGGCCTGCTGGAAGTGCAGCGCCTCGACGGCCTGCACCACTACCTGGTGCTGGACCAGGACGAGGGCTTCGAGCGCTTCCTGCGCGCCAGCGGCGCGCGCACCGTGCAGTCGATGCCGGTCAGCCTGGACCGCGCCGTCAACGCCTTCCTCGCCAAGAACCACGCCACGCCGGCCGCCGCCTGAGCGCGCCAAACGCCGGACAACGGCTGAGAGGACACCGAAATGACCGATCTCTTCAAGGGCGAATTGCTTCGCTTCCGCTGGTGGGCGCTGGCCGCCGCCGCCATCAACGCCGCCGTGCTGGGCTTTCTCAGCCGCATGGTGGACATGGCCCAGCAGCCCATCATCGTCTACCAGGTCTTCGGTGCGGTGTATGCCGTGGCCGGCATTTTGTTGGGCCTGTACCAGATGGGCAGCTATCGCAAGCCGAACCAGTGGCTGAGCCTGCTGCATCGTCCGCTGCATCGGCTGCGGATCGCGGGTGCATTGAGCGGCGCCGGTGCCGTGTTGTTGCTCGCCGCGGCCGCAATTCCCGTCGTGCTGGTCTGCATCTACCAGGACACGATGACCGCGCGCGTGGTTGACCTGCGCCACTGGCTGCTGCCGGTGGCGGCGTGGTTGCTCGCGGTGTCCGGCTATCTCGCCGGCGCCTGCGCGATGGTGGGCAACCGCCGCTATTCGTTCGCCGCCTTCCTGCTGCCGAACCTGTTCATGTATGCGCAGGCCTCCGGCGTGGCGATGCTGGGCGTGCAGCTCGTGGTCATCGCCTTCCTGGCGGTGTTGCTGGCGATCGCGTTCAAGCCGGATCCGGCGGCGCAGCCGCGCCATCCGCTTGCGGTGCTGACGGTGGCGCTGCCGGTGCAGGTGGGCGCGTATTTCCTGGTCTGGATGCTGGGCTTCGGCATCGAACTGTTGTGGACGGTGAGCGGCACCCATCCGCTCAACATGCCCGCGCCGCCGAAGGGCGGCTACATCGAAGCCGAGCGCGCCGAGGGCAAGGGCATCCTGCTGCTGGGGCTCGAAGGCAGCCGCGATCCCGAGGCCGCGCTGTGGCGCGAGCAGGTCGCGCTGTCGGACGTGTACACGATCTATCCGCTGCGCAGCCTGCCGGTGCAGGGCAGCCTGACCAACCTGTCGCCGCTGGAATTCGCCGATGGCGACAACAACCTGTTCCTGGTGTTCAGCCACGACCGCGAGCGCTTCGTCACCCGCGGCCTGCGCGACCAGCGCCGGATCGGCGACATGGGCGTGGGCGCGGAGCAGGCCGCGTTTCCCGCGCCGACCATGCCCTACGGCGCGACCTATCTGTACAACGCGCATGCCGCCTACCAGTACGACAGCGAGCAGCAGCGGCTGTTCGAGCGCGTCCGCCTGCCGCCGGGCGAGGTGATGGCCAGCCCGCCGCAGCCGGCCGGCGACAACATCCTGGCGCTCAGCGACCGCGCCGCCTATTTCTATCCCGGCCGCGAGGCGATGAACGGGCTCGACCTGCTGCAGCCGCTGCTGCGGGTGGCGATGCCGGGCCATGTCGGCAACCTCAGCCGGCTGGACATGATCGAGCTGCTGGATGGCTACCTGGTGTCGCTGACCTACACCTGGGGCGTGTGGTCGGGCGAAATGCAGCACCCGTTCCAGCAGGTGCTGCGGGTGGACGGCAGTGGCCATGTGCGCACGGTCGCGCATCGCGCGCTGAACGTCGATCTGCCGCCGGCCTACACCACGCGCATCTGGTGGCTGTCGCCGGTGCTGCGCACGCTGTGCCTGGGCGCACAGGATCTGTTCGCCGCGCCGGACCCGCTACGCGCGGCGCCGCAGCCGGTGCCGCGCGGGATGGTCTGGCTGGCGCTGGCCTGCTGCATGGTGTCGCTGCTCGGCGCGATCCGGGTGAGCGGACGGCAGTCGCATTCGCCGCGCGCGCGCTGGGCATGGGTGCTGCTGTGCGGCCTGGTCGGCCTGCCGGCGCTGGCCAGCCTGTGGCTGATGTACCCGCGTCGAGAAACCCTGCCCGTGGCCGTGCCGGCTGCGCAGCCGGTCACCGCCTGAGCTGGAACGGACAAGGAACCAGACGATGACGACGTTCCGGGCCCTGTGCGGCACGCTGGCGCTGTGCGCCCTGCTGCTCGCACCGCGCGCGCTGCCGGCGCAGGCCGTCGAAAGCCTGCGCGCCGCGCAAGCCGTGCAACGCGCGTTGCCGCAGGCGCCGCGCCTGCCGCGCACCGCTTTCCTGGAGAACCGCACCCTGACGGCCGCGCAGCTGTCGCCGGCCGGCGATGTGGTGGCCTATCTGCGCGAACAAAAGGATTCGCGCGCGCTGTGGCTGCTGCCCGCGCATGGCGGTGCCGCGCGGATGCTGGTCGGCAGCACCCAGGCCGACCAGCTGATGTGGTCGCCCGATGGCCGCTGGCTGTTCCTGCGCGCCGCGCGCGTGCTGACCATCGTCGGCATCGACGGCCGCACCGGCGTGCGCGTGCCGCTGGGCGGCAGCGAACGGCGCCGGGTGATCAAGCTCGACCTGTCGCAGCCGGCCGCCGTGCTGCTGGGCGAACGTGTGCGCGTCGGCGCCGGCGAACGCTGGCGCGTCGTGCGCATGGACGCGCACGGCAAGCGCACCCTGCTGCGCGAGGACGCGCGCTGGATCCACGACATCGCACTCGACGCGCAGGGCCGCATCGTCGCGCTGGCTCGCTTCGAGGGCGACCACGATGCGCTGTACCGCGTGCGCCCCGACGAGACCTTGCGCGAGGTGCTGCGCCTGCGGCCGATGGAGCGGCTGGACCTGCTGGGGACGCAGGCCGACGGCAGCCTGCTGATGACGGGAAATCCCGGCGGGAATTTCCGCCGCGTGATGCGCCTGGACGCGGACGACAGGTTGCGAACCCTGCACGAGGACCCGCGCGGCGAAGCCGACCTCGACGAGGTCGTGGTCGATCCGCGCACGCAGCAGCCGCTGGCGGCGAGTTACCGCAGCACCGTCGCCGCGACCTACGGCATCGGCGACGCGCAGGCCGTGGTCGCGGACATCGCGCGCCAATTCCCCGGCCGCGACATCGCCCTGCAGGCCGGCAGCGGCCCGTCCGCGCATTGGCTGGTGGGCGAACGCGCGGCGGCCCTGCGCGACCCGCGCTGGTGGTCGTACGACCCGCGCAACGGCAAGCTGCGGCGCATCCTCGACGATCCCGGCATCACCGCCGGCGCGCCGAAGGAAACCGCGCTCGCGCGCAAGCTCGCCATCGCCTACACCGCCTCCGACGGCAAGCGCGTGCACGGCTTCGTGCTGCTGCCGCCGGGCGTGGACGCCGCGCGCGCGCCGCTGGTCGCGCAGGTACACGGCGGGCCGATCAGCCACTTCCGCGCCGGCTACGACGGCACCGCGCAGTTCCTCGCCAACCGCGGCTACGTGGTGTTCCAGTCGAACTTCCGAGGCTCCACCGGGCATGGACGCGACTACACCTTCGCGCCGAACGGCGACTACGGCAACGGCCGCGTGCAGCAGGACATCGTCGAGGGCGTGCGTTGGCTGCTGGCGCAGGGCATCGGCGACAAGGACCGGGTCGGCATCGTCGGCCATTCCTTCGGCGGCTATGCCGCGCTGCTGGGCCTGAGCTTCCAGCCGGAGCTGTTCAAGGTCGGCGTGGCCGGCGCGCCGCCCGCCGACCTCGGCTGGGCGATGCGCTGGCTGCTCGCGTCCGGCGAGCAGGGCGATCTGCCCGACCGTTCGCTGCAACGGACGCTGCGCGCGCTGTCGCTGGACGCCTCCGAGCCGGCGACCTTCGCGCGCCTGCACGCCGAGTCGCCGCTGGCCAACGCCGCGAAGATGCACCGGCCGCTGCTGCTGATGGCCGGCGGCGCCGACCGCACGGTGGCGATCCGCGAGGTGACGAACTACGCCGCGACGCTGAAGTCGCTCGACCGCCCCGCCACGCTGCTGGTGGAACCCGGCGGCGGCCATTCGCCGCTCGCGCCGATCCCGCGCGAGGCCTACCTCTACGCGATGGAGACCATGCTGCAGGCCCATCTCGGCGGGCCCGCGCCGGCACCCGCAGGCCCGCGCCTGCGCGCCTATCTGCGCGGGAACCTGCGGCTGGCCGGCCCGGAGTTCGCGGCATTGGCCGGGCCCTAGCCGGGCGCCGGGGCCTGCACCGGCCTGATCCGCAGCGCCCACACCACGCCCGCCAGCAGCAGCAGCACGCCCGCCAGCGTCAGCGGCGGCGGCCAGCGGCCGTTCCAGGCGAAGGCATAGGCCAGCGCCGCCAGCGTCTCGAAAACGATGAGCTGGCCCGACAGCGAGGTCGGCAGGCGCTGGCTGGCCTCGTTCCAGCACAGCGTGCCCAGCCAGGACGAGCACAGGCCGATGGCGGCCATCAGCCCGGCGAAGGCCAGCGGCCGCTCGCCCAGCGGGAAGGCGTAGCCGGCCGGAACCAGCGTGCCCGGCGCTGCCAGGTGGACGAGGCCCAGCGCCAGCACGCCCAGCAGCGCCATCGGCAGCGTCACCAGGCCCTGCGCCGTCGCCCAGGCCCTCGGGCTGCGGTCGGCATGCGCGCGCAGCCAGTCGGCGTTGCGGATCGGGTACCAGGTCCAGCAGGCCAGGGCCGCGACGGCGAGCAGGGCGCCCTCGGCGTAGCGGCGCGGGTCGCCGGCCCCGGCGCGCAGCAGGGCCAGCTCGTCGCGGTTCACGCAGGCCAGCCCGGCGGCGATCAGCGCCAGCGAGGGCGCCAGCTTCGGCCAGGGCAGATGGCCGTCGCGCACGCGGTTGCGGTGGTTGGCGCACAGCGCGATGACGACCGGCAGCGTGCCGATGATCATGGTCGGCAGCGGTGCGCCGGCGCGCTGGATGGCGGCCGACAGGCAGAGGTAGTAGAGGAAGTTGCCGACCAGGCTGAGCCTGGTGGCTTCCGCCCAGTCGCCGGGCCGCAGCCCGCGCAGCGCGCGGCGGTCCAGCAGCAGCGCCAGCGGCAGCGCGATCAGCCCGAAGGCCAGGTAGCGGCCCACCACCAGCAGCGCCGGTGCATAGCCCGGCAGCATGACGGGCGCGACGAACACCAGGCCCCACATCAGGCCGGCGGCGAGGGCGAAGAGCAGGCCGAGCAGCATGGCCGGCATCATCGGCGACGCGGGCCGGCTTGACCGCCGTCAAGCGGCCGGCGCGGCCTGCCGCTAGGCTGGCCGCCTCGTTCCCCTTCGTGAGCCCCGCCATGTCTGCCCTGCTCCAGCGCGTGCGCGCCTCGCTGGCGACGATGTCGCCCGGCTACTTCAGCATGGTGATGGCCACCGGCATCCTGTCGCTGGCAGCGCATCTGCTCGGCCTGCCGCGGCTGCCCGAGGCGCTGCTGGTGCTGAACTGGGGGCTGTTCGTCGTCATCGGCGCGCTGGCGCTGGCACGGCTGTACTGGCACCCGCGCGCGGTGCTGGGCGATCTGTTCGACCACCTGAATGCGCCGGGCTTCTTCACCTTCGTCGCCGCCTGCGCGGTGCTCGGCAGCCAGAGCCTGCTGATCGGCGGCAGCCTGCGCGCCGCCGTCGCGCTGGGCGCGGCCGGGCTGCTGGGCTGGTTCGGCTTCACCTACGCGATCTTCACCGTGCTCACGGTCAAGCGCGAAAAGCCGACGCTGGACCGCGGCATCAACGGCGGCTGGCTGCTGGCGGTGGTGGCGACGCAGTCGATGGCGGTGCTGGCCGCACTACTCGCGCCCGAGGCGCCGCAGCCGCTGCGCATGGAGCTGAACTTCTTCGCGCTGTCGATGTGGCTGTGGGGCGGCATGCTCTACATCTGGATGATGTCGCTGATCTTCTATCGCTACACCTTCTTCGTGTTCTCGCCCGCCGACCTGTCGCCGCCCTACTGGATCAATATGGGCGCGATGGCCATTTCGACGCTGGCCGGCTCGCTGCTCATCCTGAACGCGCCGCATGCGCCCTTCCTGAACTCGATGCTGCCCTTCCTCAAGGGCTTCACGGTGTTCTATTGGGCGACCGGCACCTGGTGGATCCCGATGCTGGTGGTGCTGGCGCTGTGGCGGCACGGCGTGCGCCGATTTCCCTTCGCCTACGACCCGATGTACTGGGGCGCGGTGTTCCCGCTGGGCATGTACGCGGCCAGCACGCTGCGGATGATCGACGCGCTGCAACTGCCCTTCCTCGCCCGGCTGCCGCCGGTGGCGTTCACCGTCGGCATGGCGGCGTGGGCGCTGCTGTTCGTCGGGCAGCTGCGCGCGCTGCGGCGGCAGCTCAGCTAGCGCCGAACCACGCCGCCACGGCGGCGCGCTGCGCGGCCGTGTAGTGCAGGCCGAGCTTGCTGCGCCGCCACAGCACGTCCTCGGCATCGCGCGCCCATTCGTGGTCCGCCAGATGGCGCAGTTCGGACTCGAACAGCCCCGGCGCCACTTCGGCGCCCGCAGGCGCGGCGAGCAGGCCGGGCGCCGCGCTGCCGTAGGCGCGGGCGAGGCGGGCGACGAGAGGGGGCGGGCGATCCGGGTGGCGCGTCTGCAATTCGGCCGTGAAGGCGGCGAGGTCCAGGCCATGCGCGCCGAGGTCGCCGCCGGGCAGGGTGGCGCCCTGCGTCCAGGGCCGGCGCAGCTCGCCGAGCAGGGCGCCGAGCTGCGTGGCGCCGTCCTCGGCCAGCTTGCGGTAGGTGGTCAGCTTGCCGCCCCAGACGTTGAGCAGGGGCGCGGCGCCGGCATCGGTTTCGAGCAGATAGTCCCGCGTCGCGCGGGATGCCGAGCCGCCTTCGTCCAGCAGCGGGCGCACGCCGGCATAACGCCACAACACGTCTGACGGCGCCACGGGCCGGGCGAGGTAGCGGCTGGCCTGCGCGCAGAGATAGTCCACCTCGGCGGCGCTGATCTCGGCGTGCGCCGGCGGCGCCTCGTGCGCGGGCAGTTCCACGTCGGTGGTGCCGATCAGCGTGAAGCGGCCCTCGTAGGGGATGGCGAAGAGGATGCGGCCGTCGGGGTTCTGGAAGAGGTAGGCGTGGTCGTGCGTGAAGCGCTGGGCCACGACGATGTGGCTGCCCTTGACGAGGCGCAGCCCGCGCGCCGGCAGCGGCCGGCCGCCGGCGTCCTGCGCGTGCTCGCGCAGGAAGCACTCGGCCCAGGGCCCGGTGGCGTTGACGAGGGCGCGGCTGCGCAGTTCGCGGCCGTCTTGCAGCGTCACGCGCCAGTCCGCGCCGCGCACCGCACGCGTGACGGCGCAGCGCGTCAGCACCTCGGCGCCGCGCGCCTGCGCGTCGAGCGCATTGGCGACGACGAGGCGGGCGTCGTCCGCCCAGCCGTCGGAGTAGGCGAAGCCGCGCCGGAACTCCGGCTTCAGCGGCGCGCCGTAGACGCTGCCGGCCAGCCGCAGGCCCCGCGAGCCGGGCAGCAGTTCGCGGCGCGCGAGGTGGTCGTAGAGGAAGAGGCCGAGGCGGATCAGCCACGCCGGCCGCAGGTGCGGCGCATGCGGCAGCACGAAGCGCAGCGGCCGGATCAGGTGCGGCGCGCTGCGCAGCAGCACCTCGCGCTCCTGCAAGGACTTGCGCACCAGCGCGAACTCGTAGGTTTCCAGATAGCGCAGCCCGCCATGCACGAGCTTGGTGGACGCCGACGAGGTGTGCGAGGCCAGGTCCTGCGCCTCGGCGAGCAGCACCCGCCAGCCGCGACCGGCGAGGTCGCGCGCCAGGCCGCTGCCATTGATGCCGCCGCCGACGACCACCACGTCAAAATCGTTCATCCGACCACTCTAAATGACCGCCATGGACGCCTTGCTCGCGCTGGACCAGGGGACTTCGAGTTCGCGCGCGATGGTCTTCGGCCGCGACGGCCGCCTGCTCGCCGTCGCGCAGCGCGAGCTGACCCAGCACTTCCCGCAGCCCGGCTGGGTCGAGCACGATGCCGACGAGATCTGGGCCGGCCAGCGCGAATGCGCGCGCGAGGCGCTGGCGCAGGCGGGCGTGAAGGTGGCGGCGCTGGGCATCACCAACCAGCGCGAAACCGTCGTGCTGTGGGACCGCGCCACCGGCCGGCCGCTGCACCGCGCCCTGGTCTGGCAGGACCGCCGCACGGCGCCGCTGTGCGAGCAGATGAAGCGTCAGGGCCTGGAGCCGCGCGTCCGCGCACTGACCGGCCTGCTGCTCGACCCCTATTTCTCCGCCACCAAGCTGCGCTGGCTGCTCGACCACGTGGACGGCGCCCGCGCGCGCGCCGAACGGGGCGAGCTGGCCTTCGGCACGGTGGACAGTTGGCTGCTGTGGAAGCTGACCGAGGGCCGCGTCCACGCCACCGATGCGAGCAATGCCTCGCGCACCCTGCTGTTCGACATCCATCGCGGCGAGTGGAGCGACGAACTGCTTGGCCTGTTCGACATCCCGCGCGCGCTGCTGCCCGAACTGCGGCCCTCGGCGGGCAGCTTCGGCGAGGCGGCGGCGTTCGGCCTGCCCATCTCCGGCATCGCGGGCGACCAGCAGGCGGCGCTGTTCGGCCAGGCGGCGCTGCGCGCGGGCCAGGCCAAGAACACCTATGGCACGGGCTGCTTCCTGCTGATGCACACCGGCGCGCAGGCGCGCGCGTCCACCCAGGGCCTGGTCACCACGCGCGCGGCCCAGGTGGGCGCGGCGGCGCGCTATGCGCTGGAAGGCAGCGTCTTCGTCGGCGGCGCCGTCGTGCAATGGCTGCGCGACGGCCTGGGCCTGATCGAGCGCAGCGGCGAGGTGCAGGCCCTGGCCGGCAGCGTGGCGGACAGCGGCGGCGTCTGCTTCGTGCCCGCCTTCGCCGGCCTCGGCGCGCCCTACTGGCGGCCCGACGCGCGCGGCGCCCTGCTCGGCCTGACGCGCGGCACCACCCAGGCCCACATCGCCCGCGCGGCGCTGGAAAGCATCGCCTTCCAGAGCGCGGCCGTGCTGGCGGCGATGAATGCCGACGTGGGCGCGCACGAGCGCCTGACGGAGCTGCGCGTGGACGGCGGCGCCAGCGCCAACGACCTGCTGATGCAGTTCCAGGCCGACCTGCTCGGCATCCCGGTGCTGCGCCCGCGCGTCATCGAGACCACGGCCTTGGGCGCGGCGCTGCTGGCCGGGCTGGGCGCGGGCGTCTACGACGCGGCGGAAGCGGCCGGCGCGATCTGGCAGCTGGACCGCGCCTTCGAGCCCCGCATGTCGCGCGACGAGGCCGGCGCGCGCATGGCGGGCTGGGAGCGCGCGGTGCGCCAGGTGTTGGCGGGTTAGGGCCTGCTGCCGTAGGGTGAACAGGCCCTAGAAGCCCAGGCTGACCAAGGTCGCCACGCCCAGCAGCGCAAAGATCACGGCGGCCACCGTATGCACGAGCTTGACGGGCAGCTTGTGCGCCAGCTTCTCGCCGATGAAGACGGCCGGCACGTTTGCCAGCATCATGCCGGCCGTCGTGCCGGCGACGACACCGAGGAAGTCCGCCGGGAAGCGCGCCGCCAGCGCCACGGTGGCGATCTGCGTCTTGTCGCCCATCTCGGCGAGGAAGAAGGCGATCACCGTCGTCACGAAGACGCCGTGGCCGGGTTTGGGGGCCTCGTCGGCGTCGAGCTTGTCGGGGATCAGCATCCAGCCCGCCATCGCCAGGAAGGACAGGCCCAGGCCCCAGCGCAGCGCCACCGGGCCGATGAGGCCGGTCAGCCAGCTGCCGACCGCGCCCGCCGCCGCGTGGTTGAGCACGGTGGCGACGAAGATGCCCAGCACGATGGGCAGCGGCCGCCGGAAGCGGGCCGCGAGCATGAAGGCGAGGAGCTGGGTCTTGTCGCCGATTTCGGCGAGGGCCACCAGACCGGTGGCAATGAGGAAGGCTTGCATCGGGCCGGATTCTCCCCGGCACTGCTGACATGCGCTGACAGGCGGGCGGGTGCAGCATGCCGGTCTCACTTCAAGGAGCCGCCATGAATTTCGCCTACACCCTGCTCTATGTGTCCGACGTGGCCGCGTCGCTGGCCTTCTTCGAGCGCGCCTTCGGGCTGAAGACGCGCTTTCTGCATGAAAGCGGCGCCTATGGCGAGGTCGATACCGGCGCCGGCGGCACGACGCTGGCCTTCGTCGATCACGCGACCGCGCGCGACAGCGTGCAGCACGACTACGTGGCCGCCGACGCCAGCCCGCAGCCGCTGGGCATGGAGATCGGCTTCACGGTGGCCGACGTGCCGGCCGCCTGGGAGCGCGCCGTGGCCGCCGGCGCCCGTGCGCTGGCCGCGCCCGTCACCAAGCCCTGGGGCCAGACCGTGGCCTATGTGCGCTGCCCGGACGGCTGCCTCGTGGAACTCTGCACGGCCATGACGTGAGGCCGCACACGGGGCCGCACAATGCCGCCCCATGCGCCGCGCCGACCGCCTGTTCCAGATCGTCCAGCTCATCCGCGGCCGCCGCCTCACGACGGCCGACTACCTCGCGCGGCGGCTGGAGGTGTCGCTGCGCACCGTCTACCGCGACATCGCGGCGCTGGGCCAGCAGGGCGTGCCCATCGAGGGCGAGGCCGGCGTCGGCTACCGCATGCGCGCCGGCTTCGACCTGCCGCCGCTGATGTTCGGCCGGCAGGAGGCGCAGGCCCTGGTGGCGGCGGTGCGCATGGCCGAGTCGCGCCTGGACGCGGCGCTGGCGCGCGAGGCCGAGAGCGCGCTCTCCAAGATCCTCGCCGTGCTGCCGCCCGAGGCCCGCGCGGCGGCCGAGAGCCTGGCGCTCTACGCGCCGCTGCCGGCGCTGGACCCGGCCACCAGCGCCCGCCTGACGGCGATGCGCGAGGCCACCGAGGCGCGGCGCAAGCTGCGCCTGGGCTATCTGGACCTGGGCGGCGCCCGCAGCGAGCGCACCGTGCGCCCGCTGGCCTGCCTGTTCTGGGGGCCGGTCTGGACGCTGGCCGCCTGGTGCGAACTGCGCCAGGACTTCCGCAGCTTCCGCGTCGATCGCGTCGAGACGCTGGACGTGCTGGACGAAGGCTTCCGCGACGAAGCGGGCAAGACGTTGGCCGACATGAACCGGCAGCGGGATCGCGCTTAGGGCCTGCTGCCGTAGTGTGAACAGGCCCTAATCGACGAGGCGGGCGCCCTTGTCGGCCAGCAGCGCGCGCAGCAGGGAGCGGTGGCAGCGCGATTCGTCCTCGCAGTAGCAGCCGACCGAGAAATCCGTCCGCGCCGACAGCGTGGCCAGCAATTCCAGCGCGTGCTGGGCGTCGGGCCGGGCCATCTCGGCGCGGTAGTGCTTCGTGAAGGCCAGCCACTCGGCGGCGTCGCCAGACTTCTGGGCGGCCTGGGCCTGCTTCATGGCGTCGAGGCTGGGCGCGAGGGTCGGGAACCAGACGTCGTAGAAGTCGCGCGCCGCGAACTCGGCCTTGGGCACGCCGCGCGGCGGCCGGCGCACGGTGCCGATGCGCAGGCCCTCGCCCTCGGCGCGCGGGCTGCCCAGCCTGACGATGCGGATGCTCATCCCTGTCTCCTTGTCAGCGCCGCCCCAGCACCCGGATGACCTCGGCCTCGGCGACCGGCTTGGCGATGAAGCCGTTCATGCCCGCGGCCAGCGCGGCCTGGCGTTCCTGGTCGAGCACGGCGGCGGTGAAGGCGTGGATGGGCAGGCCGGCCGTCGCCGGGTCGGCGCGCAGCAGCCGGGTGGCCTTCAGGCCGTCGATGCGGGGCATGTGCAGGTCCATCAGCACGCCGTCCAGGCGCCCGGCCTGTTCGCGGGCGATGCGGATGGCCTGCTCGCCGTCCTCGGCCTCGACGACTTCGGCGCCCAGGCGTTGCAGCAGGGCCGTGATGATGAGGCGGTTGACCGGGTTGTCCTCGGCGACCAGCAGGCGCTGGCCGACCAGCGGGTGGCGCGGCTGTAGCGGGATGCGCTTGCGGGCGGCCGTGTCGTCCACGGTCGGCGCCGTCGGCAGGGCCAGTTCGGCCCAGAAGCTGGAGCCGCTGGCGCCGTCGCTCTGCACGCCGACGCGGCCCTGCATGCGCGCGGCCAGCTCGCGGCAGATGGACAGGCCCAGGCCGGTGCCGCCGAAGCGCCGCGTGGTCGAGTCGTCGGCCTGGGCGAAGGGGCGGAAGAGCCGGCCCTGCAGCTCGGCCGGCACGCCGATGCCGCTGTCGGCGACGACGATGCGCACGCGCCCGGGCTCGGCCGCCGCGAGCTTGAGCCGGATGTGGCCGCGCTCGGTGAACTTGAGCGCGTTGACGAGGAAGTTGGCCATGATCTGGCGCACCCGCAGCGGGTCGCCGATGACGAGGCGGGGCAGGCCGGGCGCGAGTTCGAGCTGCATGTCCAGCCCGCGCTCGCGGCCCAGCGCCGCGCAGCCCTCGAAGCTGGCCTGGGCGAGCGCGTGCAGGTCGAACTCGATGGCTTCCAGCTCCAGGTGGCCGGCCTCGATCTTGGAGAGGTCGAGCACGTTGGAGACGATCTCGTTGAGCGACTCGGCGGCGCCGACGAGGTGGGCGAGGTATTTGCCGTGGTGGGCGTCCGCGGGGTCGCCCTGCTGCAGCAGGCGGGCCAGGCCGAGCACGCCGTTGAGCGGCGTGCGGATCTCGTGGCTCATGGTGGCGAGGAAGGCGCTCTTGGCGCGGCTGGCGGCCTCGGCCTGCTGCTTGGCGGCGTGCAGTTCGCGCTCCTGGCGGCGGCGTTCGCTCACGTCCTCGGCCAGCCAGAGGGTGGCGCGCTGGTCGTCCTGCTCGCTGCGGCCGGCCGGCAGGCCGCGGGCATTGAACTGCACGGTGATGCGCCGGCCGTCGGGGCGGACGAAGTCGCGCTCGAAGGCCTGCGCGGCCTCGGCGATCTGGCGCGCCGGGGGCAGGCCGGCCTGGCCGTCGGCGAGGCGGGGCTCGGCGCCGCCGAAGATCTCTTCCCAGTGGCGGTTGACGCGCCGGAAGCGCTCGCCGCGCGTCAGGCCGATGCCGATGCCGGCGTGGTCGAGGATGGCCTCGGCCTCGACGCGGCTGCGTTCGCGCTCGGTGATGTCGCGGGCGATGACGACCATGGCCGGCTCGCCGTCCCAGTCCAGCGCGGCGGCGGAGACGAGCAGGTCGCGCCACTGGCCGTTGACGAAGAGGGCCGAGCGGAAGTCGCGCACCAGGCCGGAGACGGCCAGAGCCTGGGCCAGCCGGCGCGGCTCGTCGCTTTCGGGCCAGAGGCCGAGTTCGCGCGCCGAGTGGCCGAGCAGCTGGTCGCGCGACAGGCCGGCCAGCGTGCAGAAGCCGGAGTTGGTGAAGCGGATGCGGCCGTCGGCGAGGTGGGCCACGCAGATGGCGTCGGGGCTGGCGCGCAGCAACTGGTCCAGCATGCTGGCGGTGCGCTGGTGCTGCTGCAGCGCGAGGCGCTCGCCGGTGATGTTGTGGCTGACGCCGCGCCAGCCGCTGTGCTGGCCGGCGGCGTCGAAGACGGGCTCGCCCGAGCTGAGCGTCCACAGCAGCCGGCCGTCGGGCGCGCGGAAGCCGTTGACGCGGTCGCGGTAGGCGCGCCGGGCGCGGATGTCTTCCAGCAGGGCCTGGTATTCGGCGTCCTTCACGAGCATGGCGCCGCCGGGCTCGCCCAGGCGCAGGAAGTCCTCGCGGCGGTGGCCGGACAGGGCCTCGAACTCGTCGGACAGCGCCACCACGCGGAAGCGCGCGTCGGCTTCCCAGGCCCAGTTGTGCGCGGCCTGCACGAGGCGGGCGAGCCGCGCCTCTTCGCCGATGGCGCGGCGCAGCGCGGCGCCGAGCACGCGGTTGAGCAGCAGGGCCGAGGCCAGGCCGCCGACGGTGATCAGCAGATGCCCCGAGACGCGGCCCGGCAGCATGGGCTGGGGCACCAGCCGGCCGGGCAGCCAGCCGCTGGTTTCGAGCAGGGCCAGGACGGCGATGGCGGCCAGGTGCAGCGCGGCCAGCGCGAAGGCGGCGCCGTTGCCGGCCACGCCGCCCGCCACGGCGATGAGCACCGGGCTGGCCGCCAGCATCAGCGCATGCACGCCCTGGCCGCTGGCGACGGCGTAGGCGACGAGGCAGAGCTGGGTGCCGCCCAGCACCAGGGTCATGGCCAAGCGCGGCCGGCCGGCGCGGTTCAGCAGCGTGGCGAGGCCGCTCAGGCCCAGCATCGCCAGGCCGATGGCGACGCGCTGGTCCTGCCAGGGCGGGCGGGCCTCGTCGCCCAAACTACCCAAGGGCAGCAGGCCGACCGCGGCCGCAACCGCGCCGACGATGGCGATGATCGTGATCAGCGTGCCTGCGGCCTTGCGCTGCAGCGCGGTGGGAGTCGTCATGGGAAGCGCGTCCTCGGCTGCGCTGCGCGCGACATTAGCACGCGCCTGGCGGGGCTCAGACGGCGCCTTTCAGCCGGCGTGTTGGCGCGGTGGCGAGGCCGGCGGCCGGCGCTTCCACCCAGCGATGGAAGGGCAGGGCCAGCGCATTGGCCGCCAGCCAGGTGGCCGCCAGCAGCAGCAGCCCGGTGGCGGGCGTGGCATCGGGCCAGCGGTTCAGCAGCGCATTGCCGAGCAACAGCACCGGGAAGTGCAGCAGGAAGAGGGCATAGGACGGTGCCGCCGCGCTGTGCAGTGCGGCGGCCCAGGCGGCCGGCAGCAGCGGCCGGCCGCCTGCATGGCGGTGCTGCGCCCAGGCCAGCCACAACGCCGTCACGAGTGCGAGGGCGAGGCGGTCGCGCCAGTCCAGCAGCAGCGCGGCGCCGAAGGCCCCGGCCAGCAACAGCAGGCCAGTGAAGTGCTGGTGCCGGCCCCGGTGCTCCAGCCAGTACACGAGGGCGCCGAGGCCGTAGGCCGCGAAGAAATAGGGCGCATAGGCGTCCAGCTCCGGCTGGCGGTTGAAGACGAAGGCCGAGGCCAGCGCCAGCGCCGCGACGAGCAGCGGCCCGGCGGCGAGGCGGCCGGGGTGGCGCCAGCCGCGCCGCGCCAGCCACAGCAGGCCGGCGAGCAGGGCGAAGAGTTGCAGGTCGATGGCCACGTACCAGGCGCCCACGGTCAGGGCCTCGTAGCCGAGCACGTCGTGCAGCAGCAGCGCATGGGCGAGCAACTGGCCGGGCGTGACCTCGGCCGGCAGCAGTTCGGGCCAGGAGCCGGCGACGAGGCCATAGGCCGCCAGCGTCAGCGCCAGCGCGGCGATGAAGGGCAGGGCCAGGCGCAGATAGCGCCGCCACAGCAGCCTGGGCAGGGCGGCCTGCAAGGCGCGGCACTGCGGCGCCAGGCCGCGCGCGCCCAGATAGCCGCCGACGACGAGGAAGACCTGCACCGCCATGCGGCCGTACTGGTGCAGGGCGCCGGCCAGCGCGGGCAGGGCCTCGTGGGCGGCGCGGGCGATGGGGCCGTAGCTGACGAGGTGGTGCAGCACGATGACCTGGGCGGCCAGGGCCTTGAGGGCGTCGAGGTGCGGCAGGCGGTTGGAACGGGGCATGGGCGCAAACGGCAACGGGCCTGCGCAGTGGCAGGCCCGTGGTCTCGGATGGGCGAAATTCTAGCGGCGAGTCTGTGGGGAGTTGGGCGCCGGTTGCAGATGGTCACCAGATGGCTGGCTGTGCTCCAATCCGGTGTCTGGAACCGATTCCAAAGGAGCTGGGATGCGATACGTGATGGCAGGCATGCTGGGCGGGTTGGCGGCGGCCTCGGCGCTGGCGGCCGGGGCGCCGGACTTCGGCCCCAACGTCCACGTCCTCGACCCGGCCACGCCGGGCCTGCAGCAGCGCATCGACGCCATCTACGCGGCCCAGCAGCCCAACCACTTCGGCCCGCGCCGCGATGCCGTCCTGCTCAAGCCCGGCACCTACGAGGGCCTGCGCATCCCGGTGGGCTTCTACACCCAGGTGCTGGGCCTGGGCGCGCATCCGGACGAGGTCCACGTCATCGGCGACCTGCGCTCCACGGCCTTTCTCGACCGCGACAACGCGACGCAGAACTTCTGGCGCGGCGCCGAGAACTTCGCGGTGACGCCGAAGCTGGGCATCGGCGACGACACCCTGCAATGGGCCGTGTCCCAGGCCATCCCGTTCCGGCGCATGCATGTGCGCGGCAATATCCGGCTGAACCAGAAGGACGGCTGGGCCAGCGGCGGCTGGTTCGCGGACGTGCTGGTGGACGGCCGGGTCGATTCGGCGACGCAGCAGCAATGGATCTCGCGCAACAGCCGCTGGGGCGGCTGGACGGGCTCGAACTGGAATATGGTCTTCGTCGGCGTGCAGAGCGCGCCCGAGGGCGAGTTCCCGACGCCGGGCCAGCGCTTCACCAAGATCGACAAGACGCCGCTGGTGCGCGAGAAGCCCTATCTCTTCATCGACGCCCGGGGCCGCTACGCGGTGCGCGTGCCGGCGCTCAAGCGCGACAGCGCGGGCCCGTCCTGGGCCGGTGGCCTGGCTGAGCCGGGGCGGACGCTGCCGATCGGCCGCTTCCATATCGCCAAACCGGGCGACACGGCGGCGGCGCTGAACCGGCAACTGGCGGCGGGCAAACACCTGCTGTTCACACCGGGCGAATACCTGCTGAGCGAGCCGCTGCGCGTCGCGCGCGCGGGCACGGTGGTGCTGGGCATCGGCTTCCCGACGCTGCGCTCGGACAACGGCCAGCCGCTGCTGAAGACGGCGGACGTGGACGGGCTGACGGTGGCCGGCCTCTTCCTCGATGCCGGTGCCGAGGACTCGGGTGTGCTGATGGAAGTGGGCCCGCCGGGCGCGCAGCGCCGCCACCGGGCCGACCCCATCGTGCTGCACGACTTGTTCTTCCGCGTCGGCGGCGCGGCGGCCGGCCGGGTGGCGACGGCATTGCGCATCAACGCGCACGACACGCTGGTGGACCACACCTGGATCTGGCGCGCCGACCATGGCGAGGGCGTCGGCTGGGCGAGCAACCCGTCCGACCATGGCCTGTGGGTGGACGGCGAGGACGTGACGGTCTACGGCCTTTTCGTCGAGCATTTCCAGAAAGAGCAGGTCGTCTGGCGCGGCAATGGCGGGCGGGTGTATTTCTTCCAGTCCGAGATTCCCTATGACCCGCCGAGCCAGCCCGAGTGGATGGGCGCCACCGGCCGGGGCTATCCGGCCTACCGCGTGGCCGACACGGTGACGCGCCACGAGGCCTGGGGCCTGGGCGTCTACAGCGTCTTTCTGCAGCCCGGCGTCGTGCTGGACCGCGCCATCGAGGTGTCCGGGGCGCCCGGCGTGCGCCTGCACCACATGATCACCGTCTGCCTGGTGGACAAGGGCAGCATCGAGCGCATCGTCAACGACGCCGGCGAGCCGGCACGCTGCCGGGGCGGCAGCAATACCGCGACCTTGAAGCGTTATCCCTGAGCCGCCAGGCGTGCTTCGATGCGCGCCTTGACGGCCGGCAGCGCGGCCGGCAGGTGGTGGGCCAGTTGCGTGAAGAGCTGCTCGTGCAGCGCCAGCTCGGCCCGCCATTCGGCGGCGTCGATGCGGGTCACGGTGTCGAACTGCGCGGGCGTGAAGTCCAGGCCCGTCCAGTTCAGGTCGCCGTAGCCGGGCGTGACGCCGAACACATGTTCCTGGCCACCGCCCTGGCCCTCGATGCGATCCAGCATCCACTTCAGCACGCGCATGTTCTCGCCATAGCCGGGCCAGACGAACTGGCCGTCGGCGCCCTTGCGGAACCAGTTGACGCAGTAGATGGCGGGCAGCTTGGCCCCTTGCGCCTGCAGCCTGGCGCCGAGATCCAGCCAGTGCTGGAAATAGTCCGCCATGTTGTAGCCCATGAAGGGCAGCATGGCGAAGGGGTCGCGGCGCACGACGCCCTGCTGGCCGGCGGCGGCGGCCGTCGTCTCGCTGCCCATGGTGGCGGCCATGTAGACGCCCTCGGTCCAGTCGCGCGCCTCGGTCACCAGGGGCACGGTGGTGGAGCGGCGGCCGCCGAAGATGAAGGCGTCGATCTTCACGCCGGCCGGGTCGTCCCAGGCGGGGTCCAGCGCCGGGTTGTTGGTGGCGGCGACGGTGAAGCGGGCGTTCGGGTGGGCGGCCGGGCGCAGCTTGCCGTTCTCGCCGGCCTGCCGGGCGATCTCCGGCGTCCAGTCCCGGCCCTGCCAGTCGATCAGGTGGGCGGGCAACTGGCCGCCCTGGTCCTTCTCCATGCCTTCCCACCAGACGTCGCCGTCGTCCGTCAGCGCGACATTGGTGAAGATCACGTCCCGGTCCAGGCTGCGCATGCAGTTCGGGTTGGTCAGCATATTGGTGCCCGGGGCGACGCCGAAATAGCCGGCCTCGGGGTTGATGGCGCGCAGCGAGCCGTCGGCCTGGGGCTTGATCCAGGCGATGTCGTCGCCGATGGTGGTCACCTGCCAGCCGTCGAAGCCCGCGGGCGGCACCAGCATCGAGAAATTGGTCTTGCCGCAGGCGCTGGGGAAGGCGGCGGCGACGTGGTATTTGCGGCCCTGCGGGGAGGTGACGCCGAGGATCAGCATGTGCTCGGCCAGCCAGCCCTGGTCACGCCCCATGGTGGAGGCGATGCGCAGCGCAAAACACTTCTTGCCCAACAGCGCGTTGCCGCCATAGCCCGAGCCATAGCTCCAGATCTCGCGCGTCTCGGGGTAGTGGACGATGTATTTGGTGGCATTGCAGGGCCAGCGCACGTCGGGCCGACCAGGCTGCAGCGGCGCGCCGACGCTGTGGACGCAGGGCACGAAGTCACCGTCGCTGCCCAGTTGCTCGATGACGGCACGGCCCATGCGCGTCATCGTGCGCATATTGACGGCCACGTAGGGGCTGTCGCTCAGCTCGACGCCGATGTGGGCGATGGGCGAGCCGAGCGGCCCCATGCTGAAGGGCACGACGTAGAGCGTGCGGCCGCGCATGCAGCCCTTGAACAGCGCCTGGTCGCCGGTTTGCAGCAACTCGCGCATCTCGGCCGGGGCCATCCAGTTGTTGGTGGGGCCGGCGTCTTCCTTGCGCTCGCAGCAGATGAAGGTGCGGTCTTCCACGCGCGCCACGTCGCTGGGGTCGGAGTTGGCGAGGTAGCTGCCGGGGCGCTTGGCCGGGTTGAGCTTCCTGAAGGTGCCGGCGGCGACGAGGCGCTCGCACAGGCGCTGGTATTCGTCGTTGCTGCCGTCGCACCAGCAGACCTCGGCGGCCTCGGTCAGCGCTGCGATTTCGGCAACCCAGGCGATCAGCCGGGCGTGTTTCACATAGGCGGGCAGGTTCAGGCGCAGGCCCTGCATCACGGGTTGGTTCATGGGGAAGCTCCGATCATGGGGATGTGTTTGGGCCAGCCTCGTGGCGCTGGCCCAAGCACACCGGGCCCGGGGGCGTGGATTGTCCAGGCCAATGTAATCAGGCCGTAACCGCCCGACCCGATGGCGCCATGCAAAACGGGAATAAACCCATGCGGCCATGGGGAAATCCTGGCTTCGCCGAGCGGCGAGCCAGGGTTTTCGCGGGATGGCGGTGTGTAACCTGGTGGAACTCAGCGCCCGTGCCAGCGCCGCGCCGCCTGCCTGACCATCTCGGGCAGCAGGTGCTCCCGGGCCTCGATGCCGCGCAGCCAGGTGGCGTCGTTGCCGCTGCCGTTCAGCTCGCGGCGGATGTATTCCAGCGCGGCCTCGGCGCGCAGGTCGCCGGCATGGGTGTCCAGCCGGCCGAGCACGGCGTCGAGGTCGTCGCGCAGCACGCGGTGCTCGCCCGTCTCGGGATCGACGAAGGTGCCGTCCAGCCCGAAGCGGCAGGCCTGGAAGCGGTTGAAGGTGTAGGGCAGGTAGTCGTCCTCGCTGAGCGTGAAGGGCTTTTCCAGCGTCATCCAGCGCGCCAGGCACTGGATGAAGCCGGCCAGCGCGGCGGCCTTTTCGATGGTCAGCGGGGTGTCGAGCACGCGGACCTCGATGGTGCCGAACTCGGGCTTGGGGCGGATGTCCCAGTAGAAGTCCTTCATGCCCGTCACGACGCCGGTGTGGGTCATCTTGGCGAAGAAGGTCTCGAAGTCCGCCCAGGTCTGCACGAAGGGCGCGCGGCCCGAGAGCGGGAATGCGAACACGGAGTTCAGCCGCGCCGAGTCGAAGCCCGTGTCCTCGCCCTGCACGAAGGGCGACGAGGCGGCCAGCGCGATCAGGTGGGGGATGAAGCGGCTCATGCCGTGCAGCAGCACCAGGGCCTCGTCGGCGCTCGGGCAGCCGATGTGGACGTGCTGGCCGAACACCGTGAACTGCTTGGACAGATAGCCGTAGAGCGACGACAGCTCGTGGAAGCGCTCGGTCTTGAAGATGCGCCGCTGCGCCCAGTGCTGGAAGGGGTGGGTGCCGCCGCCGCACAGGCAGACGTCGAGGCGCTCGGCGCAGTCCACCAGCGCGTCGCGGATCTGGCCCAGCTCGGAGATCACCTGGCCGTGGCCGGTGCAGACGCCGGTGGACAGCTCGATCATGCTGCTGGTGATCTCGGGCTTCACGTCGCCGGGGATGCTGCGCTTGTGCATCAGGCGCAGCAGGTCGCCCGAGACGGGGGCGAGGTCGTAGTTGTCGCTGTTGACGATCTGCAGTTCCAGCTCGACGCCCAGCGTCAGCGGCTGCGATTGGGAGAAGACGCCGAGGCTCATTCGCGGTCCTCCTTGTGTTGGCGGCGTGCGGGCACCGGGGGCAGTTCGCCGGCCAGGCGCAGCGCGAACTGCACGGCGATGGGCCCGATCAGTTCCAGCACGGCGATGCTGGCCAGGATGATGGGCACGGCGCCGGCCGCGAGTTCGGGCTCGGCCCGCGCCAGTTCGCTGAGCATGACGAGGGCGGTGGCCGACAGCGGCGTCATCGTGATGGACAGCGCCAGGCCCTGGCGCCAACTGGCCTTGGCCGGCGGCGCCAGCAGGACGATGGCGGCCGTCTTGGCGACGAAGCGCGCCGCCAGCAGCGCCAGCGCCGCGAAGCCGCCGGCCACGAGGATCTGCGGCGACCAGGCCGAGCCGACGATGACGAAGAGCATCAGCACCAGCGCCCCGCCCGAGGTGCCGAAGTGGCGCGGCCAGACCCAGGGCCGCTCGCTGGTGTTGCGCAGCAGCAGGCCGGCGAGCAGGGGCATCAGCAGCGTCGAGACGCCGATGGCGCGCGCCGCGACGATGGCGAAGGCGACGAGGCCGAAGAGCAGCAGCACGGCGCTTTCGTTGCGCAGGTCGAGCCGCCGCGCGACGAGGTAGATGGCGCCGGCCAGCAGCGCGGCGAGGCCCAGCGTGGTCAGCAGCGAGATGGTCAGGCCGGCCAGCGCGTCCGTCAGGCTGCCGCCGTCGTCGGCGGCCCACCAGGTGCGCATCAGCGTCAGCGCGACGACGGCATAGAGCGTGTTCAGCGCCGTCAGCAGCGAGGCCCGCTGCGTGACCTGGCCCTCGGCGCCCAGCTCCAGCGCGACGCGGCCGGACACGGCGGCCGGCGCCGGCATGGCCAGGATGGCGCAGGCGATGGCCGTCGGCCAGCCCAGCGAGAACAGGCGCAGCACCAGGGCCACGGCGACGGCGCTGAGCAGGGCCTCGGCCAGGCTGGTCATGGCCAGGCCGGGGTTGCGGCGCAGCCAGCGCAGGTGAACGCGGCAGCCGATCTCGAACAGCAGCAGGCCCAGCGCCAGGTCGGTGACGATCTGCGCGGCGCCGGCCAGCGGCATGGCCACGCCGTCGCCCAGCGCGGCGGCGACGAAGCCGGCCAGCGTGTAGCCGACGACGCGCGGCAGCCGCGTCGTCGCGGCGATGAATTCGCCGGCCAGCGCACCGGCCAGCAGCACGGCGACGATGAACATCAGCCCGCTGGACGGCGGAACGGCCAGCCCGGCCCAGACGCGGGCGCCGGTGTCGAGTGCGGTCATGACTTTCCCATGAGGTTGTGCGCGCCGGCCCGGGAGGCAGGCGTGGCGCGCCGGTTGGGCCGGGAGGCCGGATGCCCCCGGACAATGGCGGCATGCAGCTTCTCAGCGTCAACACCGCCCGCGTCGAACATTTCGTCGCGACCAGTGGCCAGGCCCTGGACTCGGCCATCCGCAAGCGGCCGCGCCAGGGGGCGGTTGCCGTCGGCCCACGCGGCCTGGAGGGCGACGAACAGGCGGACCATACCGTACATGGCGGGCCGGCCAAGGCGGTCTATGCCTATCCGCAGGCCCACTACCCCTTCTGGCAGACCGTGCGTGCCCAGGCCAAGGTGGATGCGCCGCCGCTGCAGCCGGGCGATTGCGGCGAGAACCTGACGCTGGCCGGCCTGCTGGAGGGGCAGGTCTGGATCGGCGACGTGCTGCGCTTTCCGGACTGCGAGCTCATCGTCTCCAAGCCGCGCTACCCCTGCTTCAAGTTCAATGCCCACATGGGCTTCAACCAGGCGGTCAAGCTGATGGTGCAGAGCGGCTACTGCGGCTTCTACCTGGCCGTGAAGCGCGCGGGCAGCCTGGCGGCCGGCCAGGCCTTCGAGCTGCTGCCGGGGCCGCGCGAGGTCGGCATCGCGGAGCTGTTCAGGGCCCAGATGAAGAGCAAGGCCTGACGGCGCTCAGGCCCGCCGCAGCGCGGGATAGTCGGTGTAGCCCTCGGCGCCACCGCCGTAGAAGGTCTCCTTCTGCGGCGCGGCCCAGGGCAGGTCGGCGCGCAGGCGCTCCACGAGGTCGGGGTTGCTGATGAAGGGCCGGCCGATGGCCACCGCGTCGGCACGGCCACTGGCGACGGCGTCCAGCGCCATCGCGCGGTCATAGCCGTTGTTGGCGATGTAGGGGGCGTTGAAGCGGCGGCGCAGCTCGGCGTAGTCGAAGGGGGCGTTGTCGCGCGGGCCGCCCGTCGCGCCTTCCACGACCTCCAGGAAGGCCAGGTTCAGCGGGCTGAGCTGCTCGGCCACATGGTTGAAGAGGGCCTGCGGGTTGCTGTCCTGGCCGATGTCGTTGGCCGGCGTGACCGGCGACAGGCGCAGCGCCGTGCGGCCGGCGCCGATGGTGTTGGCGATGGCCGTCATGACCTCGATGAGCAGCCGGGCGCGGTTCTCGATGGAGCCGCCGTACTCGTCGCTGCGGTCGTTGGCGCTGTCGCGCAGGAACTGCTCCAGCAGATAGCCGTTGGCGGCGTGTACCTCGATGCCGTCGAAGCCGGCGGCCATCGCGTTCTTGGCGGCCTGCACGTAGTCGGCGATGAGCTGGGGGATTTCGTGCGTCGCCAGCGCGCGCGGCTGGTCGGTGGGCACCAGTTCGCCCTGGGCCGCATAGGTGCGGGTCTTGGCCGCGCGGCTGGTGGACGACACGGGCTGCTGGCCGCCCGGCTGCAGGCGCCTGACCGAGATGCGGCCCACGTGCCAGAGCTGCACGACGATCTTGCCGCCCTCGGCATGGACGGCATCGGTCACCTGCTTCCAGGCGGCGATCTGCTCGGGCGTGTGGATGCCGGGGGTGTCGAAATAGCCCTGGCCGTCGGGGCGGATCTGGGTGGCCTCGGTGATCAGCAGGCCGGCGCTGGCGCGCTGGCGGTAGTACTCGACGGTCAGCGCCGGCGGTGTCTGCTGCGGCGAGCGGTTGCGCGTCAGGGGCGCCATGACGACGCGGTTGGCAAGCTGGATGTCGCCGAAGCGGACGGGGTCGAACAGGGTGGTCATGAGCTCGATATGGGGCGAAGGACGATGGCTGCAAGGCTAGCCGCGGCGGCGCTTTCCCCGGCCGAGCGGGGTTGATGGGGGTGTGTTAGCGACAATCCCCCCCATGCTCGCCTACCGCCACGCCTTCCATGCCGGCAACCACGCCGACGTCCTCAAGCACCTGGTGCTGGCCCGCGTGCTGCGCTATATGGGCGAGAAGGACAAGCCCTATACGCTGATCGACACCCATGCCGGCGCCGGCGGCTACTCCGTCGAGGGCCGCTATGCGCAGAAGAACGCGGAGTATTCCGAGGGCATCGCCAAGCTCTACGACCGCCAGGACCTGCCCGCGCCGCTGGCCGACTATGTGAGCCTGGTGCGCGCCTTCAACCCCGACGGCCAGCTGCGCCAGTACCCGGGCTCGCCGGCCATCGCCAACTTCCTGCTGCGCGACACCGACCGGTTGCGCGCCTACGAGCTGCACCCCACCGACCACCGCATCCTCGCCAGCTACCTGGAGGCGCGGCCCAACACCCAGGTCAGCGACCGCGACGGCTTCGCCGCCATCAAGGCCGAACTGCCCTCGCCGACGCGCCGCGCGGCGCTGCTGATGGACCCGCCCTACGAGATCAAGACCGACTACGCCAAGGTGCTCGCGGCGCTGCGCGAAGCGCTGGAACGGGCGGCGGATACCGTCGTCATGGTCTGGTATCCGCAATTGCAATTGCTGGAATCGACCCAGTTGGCGGCCCGCCTCAAGGCCAGCGCCGATGCCTCCGCCAAGAAGGGCTGGCTGCATGTGCGGCTGACCGTGGCCCAGGCCGACGAGCGCGGCTTCGGCATGCTGGGCAGCGGCATGTTCGTCGCCAACCCGCCGTTCACCCTGCATGACGAACTGGCCGAATGCCTGCCGCTGCTGGTGGAGCGCCTGGGTCAGTACGAGGGCGCGAACTATGTGCTGGAGCGCAAGGCCGTCTGAGCGGCCCCATTGCCGCCCTCGTCCGGGCAACAGGCCTAGTCAAGCACCACTTCGGTCCTGACCACCCCGGCCCTTTCCGTGCTGGCCGAAAGCGCCAGCCGGGTGCCGACCGGGGCGCGCACCACCCATTCCGCCACCGCGCGGTCGCCGGTGGGCTGCTTGTTGGGCAGAAAGGCCAACTGGCTCTGCCGGGGCCCATGGCCTTCGAGCTGCGGGCCTTCGAGGCGCTCCTTGCCCTGGACGAGGCTGATCGCCGGGTCATGGGCCGGCAGATGGATCTCGAAGATGACGCCGCGCACCGTCTTGCGTTCCAGTGCCCGCTGCGTCACATAGGCCGGCAGCCAGCCGGCATTGGCCACCGCCATGCGCACGCGCCACATTTCGGGGCCGAGCGCGCGGACTTCGGTGCGGATCAACTCCAGCCGGGGCAGGCTCATCGCAATCTGCGTCATCCAGGCCGGGAAGCGCGCCGCCTCGCGCTCGCGCAGCGCGGGTGGCGGGTTGCGCCAGTAGTTCATCTTGTCCCAGCCGCCAATCTCCACGGCGCCGAGCTGCGGGTGCTGGAAGGGCGTCCAGTCCACATGGGCCTGGCCGCCGCAGTGCTCGTCGCTCCACTTCAGCAGCTTGAGGTCGTCCTCGACCGGGTGCTGGCGATACCAGTCGATGTACTTCTTGATCTCCACGCCGGCTTCCTTGGCGGGCGACCACAGCTCCACCACCCAGAACAGCGCACCCAGGTGCTCGTAGACCCAGTCCTGGGTGCCGGTGATGACGTCCTTGGGGTGGTAGCGGAACTCCTCGTAGATGCCGATGGCCGGGTAGCCCGTGTGCTGCTCGCCCAGCGCCGAGAAGTTCTGGAACAGCCAGAGGTCCTCGGGCGTCATGTCCTTGTCGCTGCGCGTGCCGCAGGGGCGCAGGATGACGCCGCTGTGGGTGTGGAAGCTCAGCGCCGCGCCGATATTCGGGTGCTGGACGATGAAGTCCACCATCGCCCGCACCTCGGGCTCGCTGGTCGGGTAGGGGCCGGCGCCCGTCTGCTGGAACTCCTGGCGCCATTCGGCCGGGAAGTTGCGGTTCAGGTCCAGCCCCTCGCGGTCGGGGTTGAGCGTGACCGTCAGCCCGTCATGGTGCTTGATGAAGCCCTCGGGGATCAGCCGGTAGTACTCGCCGCCGAACTCGCCGGGCTCGCGCGCCACCATCAGGCGCGGGTCGCCGGCGTGCTTTTTGTAGCCGCCATGCGGGTCGGGCACACGCATCGTCAGGATGCGGCCATCGCCGTCGATGTCCTCGGCGGTCAGGCCATCGACGGGCTCTTCCGTGTAGGGGTAGGGCCGCGTCGAGCTGCGGATATGGCGCGGCCGGTCGGCCAGGGCCAGTTCGGCGCCATCGGGGTTGAGGCGGGGCACGAGGTAGAGCGTGCGCGTGTCCAGCAGCCGGTTGATCTGCTGGGCCTCGGCCGAATCGCCGCCATGCTCCTTGAGCAGCCAGTGCAGGTAGTAGAGGCAGGTCGTCGAGGCGGTCAGTTCGGCCGCATGGATATTGCCGTCCACCCACAGCGCCGGTTTGTCGATGTCCATGCCGCTGGCCAGGTTCGTCACCACGACGACCCAGATGTCCCGCCCCTCATGGCTCTTGCCGATGGCGCGCAGCGACACCAGATTGGGCCGCGCCTCGGCATAGGCGAAGAGCAGGGCCGTCAGTTCCTCATGGCGGTAGAAGTGGTCGAAGCGCGGGCTGGGCAGGGGTTTGGACATGGCGGCGGCATCCCGTGAGATGCGGCGGATTGTCCAAAGCCGCCCCGCGCACCAGCCCAGGGGTTTGCCCCCGGGCGGCCCGTATGGCAGCCCGTATGGTGGCCCGTATGGCGGCCCTCACTGGCCCTTGAACAGCGCCTGGAACTGCCGCGACACCGGCAGCCGCTCGTCGCGCCCACGCAGCGTCACCACCATGGTCCCTTCGTCCACGCGGACGGCGCGGGCGATGCAGCGGCTGTTGACGAGCACGCTGCGGTGGATCTGCCAGAACTGCTCCGGGTCGAGCTGGGTCAGCAGCTCGCGCAGCGGCGTGCGGATCAGCGCATCGCCGCCCTGGTGGACGACGCGGGTGTAGCGCTGGTCGGCCTCGAAATAGACCACCTCGTCCGGCGGAATCAGCAGCACCTCGCGGCCGACGCTGGCCTGGATGGGTCGCGGTGCCGGGCGGGCGCTGGCGAAGCCCGCCAGCAGGCGCTGCAACGCCGCCGTGTCCGGCACGGGCTGGGCCAGCCGCGCGCGCAGCCGCGTGAGCGTCTGCGCGAGGCGCTCGTCGTCCACCGGCTTGAGCACATAGTCCAGCGCACCGGCCTCGAAGGCCGCCAGCGCGTGGTCGTCGAAGGCGGTGACGAAGACGATCAGCGGCGGCGCGGCCAGTGCCGACAGCCGGTGCCCGACTTCCAGCCCGCTCAGGCCCGGCATGCGGATGTCCAGAAAGGCGATGGCCGGCTCGTGCGCGAGGCAGTCGTCCCAGGCCTCGGCGCCATTGCTGCTGGCGGCGACGATCTGCAACTCGGGCCAGAGCCGGGCCAGCGCGGCGCGCAACTGCTCGCGCGGGGCCTCCTCGTCGTCGGCGATCAGGGCGGTGATGGGGTTCATAGGGTCAGTGTGGCGAGGCAGCCGGGATGGGCGTTTTCAAGCGTCAGCGTCGCGGCGGGGCAGGCTTGCAGCAGGCGGCGCCGCGTATTGGCGAGGCCTACGCCCTCGGCCCAACCGGGCGCGAGACCGGCGCCATCGTCGCGCACGCTCAGCGTCAGGCGCCCGCCCTCGCGCCGCGCGGCGACCTCCACATGGCCGCCCTGCAACTGCGGCTCGATGCCATGGGCGATCGCGTTCTCCACCAGCGTCAGCACGATGCCGGGCGGCAACGGCATCTCAAGATCGGCCGGCACGTCGATGGCAAAGCCCAGCCGCGCGCCCAGCCGCGCCTGCATGATGGCGAGGTAGCGCCGCACCATCTCGATCTCGTCCGCCAGCGGCTGCAGTTCGCGCTCGAACATCGGCAGCGTGGCGCGCAGATAGGCGGTGAAATCGCGCAGCAGCGGCGCGGCGCGCTCGTCCTGCGTGTCCACCCAATGCTGCAGCGAGGCCAGGGTGTTGAACAGGAAATGCGGCTGGATCTGCGCGGCCGCCAGCCGCGTGGAGAGCTTCAGCGCGGCATCCTGCTCGGCCAGCTCGCGCAGCCGGGCCTCGATCTGGTCCACGCGGTAGAGCACCAGCACCCACCAGCCGGAGACGATGGCCGTCATCACGGCCAGCAGCAGCGGCAGCAGATCGCGCACCTGCTCGCGCCAGCCCAGCAGCCGGCTGGCCCCGACGCCGGCCACGCTCACCGCGACGAAAAAGACATAGCAGGCCAGATTGAGCCGCTGGCGCGTCGGCCCGCGCCACAGCCAGCGGGCCGTGGCCAGCAGGACCCAGCTCGACACCAGCACCGCCGGCCAGGCCCAGGGCGCGCGGTGGCCGAAGATGGCCAGCAGCAGCACCAGATTGACGTAGACGTAATGGTCGATGCCGAGCGGCCAGGGCTGGCTGCCGGCGCGCGCCATCTCTTCGGCCGTGAAGACGCGGCGAGGGCCTGGGTAGAACCACGCCGACCAATCGACGTGCAGGAGTTTGGCGTTCGGCGGGGCTGGCATGGCGCGCAGTCTAGGCAGGCGCGCCGTGCTGCACCGCCGCGCTGCGGCGAATGGCGGGCTGGGGCGCATGAATGGCGGTGCAAGAATGCCCGCCATGTTGATCGCTCCGTGGACCGCCCTTGACCTGCAGCGCCGCACCGACGGCATCGCCGTGCTGACGATGAACCGGCCCGCCGTGTTCAACGCCTTCGACGAGACGCTGATCGCCGAACTGGACGATGCCTTCGCCACGCTGGGCGCCGATGCGGGCGTGCGCGCCATCGTGCTGGCCGGCGCGGGCAAGCACTTCAGCGCCGGGGCCGACCTGCAATGGATGCAGCGCGCGGCTGCCGCATCGCAGGAGAGCAACCTCGCCGATGCGCGCCGCTTCTCGGCCATGCTGGCGCGCATCGCCGAATGCCCGAAGCCGACGCTCGCCCGTGTGCAGGGCGCCGCGCTGGGCGGTGGCGTGGGGCTGGTGGCCGCCTGCGACATGGCCGTGGCCGCCGACGGCGCGAGCTTCTCGGTCAGCGAGGCGAAGATGGGCATCCTGCCCGCCGTCATCGGCCCGCACCTCGTCAACGCCGTGGGCCTGCGCGAAGCGCGCCGGCTGGCGCTGACGGCCTCGCGCATCGGCGCCGCCGAGGCGCTGCGTGTCGGGCTGGTGCAGCGCCTGGCGCCGGTGGAGGCGCTGGACGCCGCCGTCGATGAAGCTCTCGCCGACCTGCTCGCCTGCGGCTCGCAGGCCCAGGCCGAAATCAAGCAGCTCTATGCGCGGCTGGCGCCCGGCCCCGTCACGGCCGAGGTGCGCGAGCTGACGGCGCAGACCATTGCCCGCGTGCGCGCCACGCCCGAGGCCCGCGAGGGCTTTGCGGCCTTCTTCGCCAAGCGCGCGCCGAACTGGAAACCGGAATGACTAACCTTTCAAACGCTCGCATCCTCGTCGTCGGCGCGGGCCTGATGGGCGCTGGCATTGCCCAGGTCGCCGCGCAGGCCGGCCATGCGGTGATGCTCTACGACACCCGCGCCGGCTCGGCCGAAGCCGCCAAGGCCAAGCTCGCGCAGACGCTGGACGGCCTCGCCGCCAAAGGCAAGCTGACGGCCGACGCCGTGCAGGCCACGCTGGCGCGCATCACGCCGGTCGAGGCGCTCGCCGCGGCCGATCTCGTCATCGAAGCCATCGTCGAGAACCTCGACGTGAAGCGCGCGCTGTTCGCCGACCTGGAAGCGCTGCTGTCGCCCGAGGCCGTCATCGCCACCAACACCTCGTCCATCTCCGTGACGGCGCTGGCGCGCGGCATGCAGCGGCCCGAGCGGCTGGTGGGCATGCACTTCTTCAACCCGGTGCCGCTGATGAAGCTGGTCGAGGTCGTGTCCGGCCTGGGCACCGACTCCGTCGTCGCTCAAGCGGTTTTCGACCTCGCCGGCCGCTGGGGCAAGACGGCCGTGCATGCGCGCTCCACGCCCGGCTTCATCGTCAACCGCATCGCCCGGCCCTATTACGCCGAGGCGCTGCTGCTGCTGCAGGACCGTGCGGCGGCGCCCGAACTGATCGACGCCTGCCTGCGCGCGGCCGGCTTCCGCATGGGGCCTTGCGAGCTGATGGACCTGATCGGCCACGACACCAATTTCGCGGTGACGAACTCGGTGTTCGCGGCCAATTTCTTCGACCGCCGCTTCACGCCGTCACTCGTGCAGCAGGAACTGGTGGACGCCGGCTGGCTGGGCCGCAAGAGCGGGCGCGGCTTCTACCGCTACTCGGCAGGCGCGCCGGCCCTGCCTGCGGTGGACGTGGCCGCGCCTTCGGCGGCCATGCTGGTCATCCATGGCAGCGGCCCGGTGGCCGAGCGCTTTGCGGCTGCGCTGCCTAACGCGGTTCGTGACCTGACCAGCGACTGGATCGGCCTCGAAGCCGATGGCCGCGCGCTGCGCCTGACCGATGGCCGCCGCGCGGCAGCCTTCGCGCCCGGCACGGCGGTGTTCGATCTGCCGCTGGCCGCGAGCGGCGACATCGCTTATGCGGGCGATGCCCATGCCGCCGCATGGCTGACCGTGCTGGGCCTGACGCCCCGCGCCATGGCCGACGCGCCCGGCCTCGTCGTCGCCCGCACGGTCGCCATGCTCATCAACGAAGCGGCGGACGCCGTGCAGCAAGGCGTCTGCGACGAAGCCGGCGCCGACGCGGCGATGAAGCTGGGCGTCAACTACCCGGCCGGCCCCTTCGAGTGGCTGGCGCGCTGGGACCGCGCCGCCGTCGTCGCGCTGCTGGACCGACTCGACCAACACCATCGCGGCGAGCGCTATCGCGTGTCGCCTTATCTGTCATGACCCACGCCTTCATCTGCGACGCCATCCGCACGCCCTTCGGCCGCTACGGCGGCGCGCTGTCTTCCATCCGCGCCGACGACCTTGGCGCGCTGCCGATCAAAGCGCTGATCGCGCGCAACCCCGGCGTCGATTGGGCGCAGGTGGCCGACGTGATCTACGGCTGCGCCAACCAGGCCGGCGAGGACAACCGCAACGTCGCCCGCATGGCCGCGCTGCTGGCGGGCCTGCCGCTCGACGTGCCGGGCAGCACGGTGAACCGCTTGTGCGGCTCGGGCATGGACGCCATCGGCACGGCGGCGCGCGCCATCCGCGCCGGTGAGGCCGGGCTGATGATTGCCGGTGGCGTCGAGAGCATGAGCCGCGCACCTTTCGTTAGCCCCAAGGCCGAATCCGCCTTCAGCCGCGCCAATGCCGTCTACGACACGACCATCGGCTGGCGCTTCGTCAACAAGCTGATGAAGGCGCAATACGGCGTGGACGCCATGCCCGAGACGGCCGAGAACGTGGCGGTGGACTTCGGCATCGAGCGCGCCGCTCAGGACCGCATGGCGCTGGCCTCGCAGCAGAAGGCCATCGCGGCGCAGAAGCGCGGCTTCTTCGAGCGCGAGATCGTGCCGGTGGAGGTGCCGCAGAAAAAGGGCGAGCCGGTTCGCGTGCTGCTCGACGAACACCCACGCGACACCAGCCTCGAAGCGCTGGCCAAGCTGAAGGGCGTCGTGCGGCCCGATGGCAGCGTGACGGCCGGCAACGCCAGCGGCGTCAACGACGGCGCCTGCGCACTGCTGCTGGCCAGCGAGGCCGAGGCCGCGCGCCACGGCCTGACGCCGCGTGCCCGCGTCGTCGGCATGGCCACGGCCGGCGTGGCGCCGCGCATCATGGGCATCGGCCCCGCGCCGGCCACGCGCAAGGTGCTGGCGCTGACGGGCCTTCAGCTTTCGCAGATGGACGTCATCGAGCTGAACGAAGCCTTTGCCGCGCAGGGCCTGGCCGTGCTGCGCGACCTGGGCCTCGCCGACGACGACGCGCGTGTGAACCCTAACGGCGGTGCCATCGCGCTCGGCCACCCGCTCGGCGCCAGCGGCGCGCGGCTGGTGACGACGGCGGTCAATCAGCTTGAAGCGATGGGCGGCCGCTATGCGCTTTGCACGATGTGCATCGGCGTGGGCCAGGGCATTGCGCTGGTGGTCGAGCGCGTCTGATTACTCGAAGAACAGCCGCGAGATGCCCTTGAGGCTGACCAGATTCCCCGGGTTGCTCGTCTCGTTGAGCACGCCCGCCATGCGCGCCAGCAGGCGTGGGCTCTTCCTGGCGCGCCAGATCAACAGGTCCGCCAGCCAGGGATGGGCGTTGACGCGGTTGGCGCGCTCGTAGAGGTCGAACTTGGGCTTGAGCGCCGCCAACCCGGCCTCGTAGGCGGCGCGCGCGGCGGCGTCTTCCGCGTGGCCGAGGATGGCGTCCGCCGCCAGCATGCCGGTCTCCATCGCCTTGCCGATGCCCTCGCCGGTGAAGGAATAGGTCGAGCCCGCCGCCTCGCCGGTGACGATGAGGCCTGGCCGCGTCCACTTCGCGCCCGTCAGCGTGCAGCGCAGCGGCGCGCCCTTCAGTTCGCTGACCAGCTCGCCCACGCGCATCAGTTCGGCCGCAGGCGCGTAGTGGGCGACGAAGGCATCGAAGATGGCGCGCAGATTGACGTCCTTCTTGTGCCCCTTGCCGTTCAGGTCGCGGTGGGAGTCCGTCACGCCGACGCCGATATTGAAATGCCCGTCCGGCGCCGGAAAGATCCAGCCGTAGCCCGGCCGCACGGACTTGTCCCACACCACTTCCAGCGCAGTGATCCGGCCCACCATCTGCGGCGCCTTCACATAACCGCGCAGCGCCACGCCGCTGGGCGTATGCCGCTCGCACATGCCGGCCGCCAGCAGTGCCTTGGGCACGGCGCCGGTCGCCAGCACCACCCAGCGTGCCCGTACCTCGACGATCTCGTCACCGCGCTTGAGCCGCGCGCCGACGACACGGCCGCCCTCTTCCAGAGGCGCCTCGAAGCGCGCCTGCTCGAAACGCGCACCGGCGTCCTGCGCCGCGCGCAGCAGCAATGCATCCAACTCGCGCCGCCGCAGCACGGCCAGTGACCCCGGTACGTCGATACGCCCACCGCGCGGGCCGATGCAGCCGACGTGGGCAACCGACTGGGCCAGGCGCATCACCTGGTCCAGCAGCCCGAGGCGGGTCAGAGCCTGGTGCGCATCGGGAATCAGCCCATCTCCGCAGATCTTGTCGCGGCCTGCGGGGTGCTGATCCACCAGCAGCACGTCGATACCGGCCTGCGCCAGCAGCCGCGCGCAGGCGCTGCCGGCAGGACCTGCACCGACGATGAGGACGGCCGGGGCATGTTCCGAAGCGGGGCCGGGTGTGGCGTGAGTCATTCGGGGCTGGCTAAGCTTGGTCTTGATCAGGAAGCGAAAAAGCCCCGTGCTATTTCAACACGGGGCTTGAGATGCCAGGGATGTATTCCCCTGGCAGGATGGGGCAGTTCTCTTAGAACTCGTATTGAGCCAGCAAGCGCAGCGAGCGAGCCGGTGTGACGGACTGCGGCTGACCGTAGGACGAGGCCACGTTGAACATGCCGGAACCTTCGCCCTCCGTGATGGCACGGACAGTACGGGTATTGAACACATTCAGCAGGTCGGCGCTCAGCGTCAAACCCTTGGCCCAGTTAGGCGTGTAGTTAGCCTGCAGGTTCAGGGTGTGCGTCCAGGGCAGACGACCCAACGTGCCGCGATTGTTCAGCACATAAGTGCCCGATGCATTGCGACACCAGAAAGACGCATCACCGTACAGACGCGACACGCCGTCCAAGTCGCCGGCATAGACACCGAAGCAGTTACGCGGGCGGCCGCTCTGCACGACGTAGTTTGCGCCAATGCGCAACTCGTCGGTGACAGCGTACGAGCCCCACAACTTGAAGGTGTGACGCCGGTCATTCGGCAGATAGCCGTTCGAGCCTTCCATCAGGCCAGGGTAGTCGAAGTCTTGGCTGATGCCAGCGTCATCTTGACCGATGTCGGACTTGACGGCACCTTCCGTGTTGCCACGGCTATAGGCCAGCACGTACGAACCCGAGACGCTCCACTTCTTGTCCCAGGCTCGGTCAAACGTGATCTCCAGCGCATTCCACGTGCGCTTGGCCTTGGGCATCATCAGCGCGGCGGCCGGGATCGTGATTGCTGTCAGATTGCCGGTACCGTCGATGTCGATGTTGGCGTTCAGATCCCTGCCGGGGTTGTACAGGAAGCAGTGGCCGATGGCCTCGCCGATGGCAAGGGCCTGGTCCTCCGTGTATCCATTCTGGAGGGCCCATTCGGTCGGGCCCTCATCGTTGCAGATGTCATCCATGCTCGTGCCGAGGCGACGGTGCGTGAACTTTGCGCCAATGCTCCAGCCCTTGGTCAACGCCTTCTGCATGCCGACGATGAATTCGTCTTGGTACATCGGCTTGATCTTGGAATCCACCACGCTACGCGGATCCGGCGTTTCGCCCGTACTTGTCAAGGCGCGGGTGCCCAATTGGGTGCCCAGCACCGGGCGCTGGAAGCGGTCGGTCGTATTGGTGCCGGTATAGGCATAGAAGTCGGTGTAGTCCAACTCGGCGCCGGACAAGCGAACATTGGTGTTCGAATACACCGGGATGTAGTAACGGCCCAGGTTACCGAAAACCTTCAGGTCGGCATTGCCGTTCACGTCCCAGGACGCTGCCAGACGCGGAGCCCAGGTGTTCTTCACCTTGATGAACTGCTGACCGTCAGCATTCTTGTTGGTGAAAGATTCGTTGCGGAGGCCGATGCTCGTGATCAGGTTCTTGGTCACCTGGAAGCTGTCTTCCAGGTACCAGGCGGCGTTGATGGTACTGAAGGCGCCACCATTCTTGAACCAGCGCCATTGCACATAGTCCATGGCTTCGGGCAGGACGTAGCCGTTGTTCAGCCTTTGGCCTGCAGTGCCGCGGAGGATCAGCATCACGCCGTCACCCGTGTACTGCGTACCATCGACCACAGCATACTTTTCGTAGTCCAGACCACCTTTGAGCGTGTGCTTGCCGAGCACCCATTCGGCATCCAGGCGGTACGCGTCACGCTTATCGCCAGCAGCCGGGTCGCCGATCGTGCTGGTCACCCAGCAACCCAGCGAGATGCGGGTAGTCGTGCGACGGTCTTGCACATACGGGCAGTCGGCTCCGCCAGCTTGAGAGGAGCGGTCGTATTTGCCTTGGCCGATCATGGCGGAGACGGTCAGGTCTTCGGTGATCCAGCTGGTCCACTTGGCGATCAGATTCTGACCACCGGCAGTTTCCGAACTCGGGCCACGGAAGGTGGTGCGTTCGGTACTGTAGGGGCTTGCGGAATTATAGGTTTCCGTCTTGACCTTGTTCTTGTCGCTGAACGCGGTCAACTCGAGGAGGTTGGAGTCGGTAACATTCCAGTCCAGCTTCAGCAAGTATTGAGGCGACGTGTTCTTGTCGTGCGTCTGGCTGGATGAACCATAGGTATCAATCTTGCTGTCGGTCGCTTGAACCAGACCAAAGAAGAACAGCTTGTCCTTCAGGATCGGGCCGCTGGCCCACAGGTTGGTGGACAGGTCCGTTCGTCCGCCAGGCCCCTCGGCAAGCAGCCAGTTACCCGTGGCAGGGTCGCGCACCCCGTGGACAGAAGTGCCGCCACCCAAATCGCTGTCGGAGAACTTCACGTTCACGCCGCCGTGCCATTCGTTCGTGCCGCGCTTGGTCTGCACACTGATGACACCGCCCAGCGAGCGGCCGAATTCCGCACCATAGCCGCCGGTCTTGACCGACTGCTCGGCCACCGCTTCGAACGGCACCTGATTGAACGCCACGCCATTCAGCATGTTCGTGACGTTGAAGCCGTTGATGTAGTAAGCATTTTCTGCAGGCGATGCACCACCCAGCGAGGGCACATTGCCTGCGCGAGCGGCGGTCGCACCAATACGCGAGTCGCCGACCGTGGCACCGGGAGCCAGCAGGGCGATGGCGGTCACATCCCGGGCGACGGGAATGCGGTCGATAGCGGCCTTGGACAAGGTTTGCACCGATTCGGTGGACTTGACGTCGATCGCCTTGATGGCCGTGCCCGTCACAACAACTTGTTCCAGTTGGATGAAGTCGGCCACGGAGCCTTCCCCGGAGGCGACACGGATGACTCGGGTCGAGACGGTACCATCCGCTCGTTTGACCGTGACCTCATATTCGCCAGCGGGCAGCGCGCTGATCTGATAAACGCCTTGCGTATCAGTCGTGGCAGTCCTGGTAATACCGATAGATTTGTTGACTACGGTAATTTGATCGCCCTTGGCGGCGCGGCCATTGATGGAGCCAGCAGTCTGTTGCGCTTCGACGAGACCTGCGGCCAGCACCAAGCTGGTAGCCAGTGCAACCGCAGAAAGGCGCAGGCCGGATTTTTGCCGGCTTGTCCGAGAAATATTTTGCATATGGAACTCCGTAAAGTTCAATTGAGAGGGTGCGAGGAGGCTTGTGATCTTGACATCTGGCGAAAAGTTCCACCTTAGAGTGGAGCTCCGATCAGCGGACGGCAGACACGCTTTGATTGTCCCTGAGCGCTCTCAGGTAGCACCCAAGGGATAGCCTTAGAGCGGGCCAGCGAGGACATCGGCGTGCCGTGGAAGTTGGTGCTGAGCCTATTGAAATCAATGACTTGCGATGTGGTCCGATGATGTAGTGGATGCCTTGCCACGCGTTGGCGAGGGCGCGCACGCTGGCAACTTGTTGTTTTTTGGGGACGTGATGGCTGTGCTGCCGAACTCTCCCTTGGGTCATGGCTCGCATCGCCACAAGACTGGCTGAGCCTTTGAGGAGGGCGAGCCTTCCAGAAAATTGCCCCGAGAAGCTCTGGAGCCTCTCGGGGCAATGGCTTGGATCAGGATTGATCCAGCATGGCTCCATCAATATCTGATCTGCATAAATCAGAACGAGTAGCGTGCACCGATATAGAAGCGGCGAGGGGCAACCCAGTCGTTGGCCTCACCGAATTTATAGGCGCCGCTGCCTGACACCAGGGGCATGGCGGAAATCGGCGATTGCTTGTCGAGGATATTGAACACGTCGAGGAAGAGTTCTGCCTGCCCAAAGCCGAACTTGTGCGTGTACTTGAAGCGCATGTCGAGCGTGTAGTACGAAGGCGCCTTCTGGCTACCAACTGCGCCAGGCTCGATCCAGCTATCGACAACGCCGCCATCCAAATAGGAATCACCCATCATTGGTAGGTAGCGGCTCTGGGTCAGCCATGTCCGGCTGTACAGCACGCCACTGTTCCAGTTGAACACGCCGCTGACTTCCAAGCCGCTATTGGGCACGAAGTAGGTACCATAGGCCTTGATCTGATGCTTGATATTGCCAGGCTGCGGGCCATAGGCATTGGGTGCACGCGGGTCCAAGGCAATCCAGTCACCTTGGTAGTCGGCATTACTGTCGGAGTTCGAATTACCCTTGGCGTCGTTGTAGGTATAGGAAATGGAGCCCAGCCAATTGTCGCTCTTCTGTTTGGTAAGGCTGAGTTCGATGCCTTGGTAATCCCGCTTTCCGCCCGCCAGCGTACCGATCACGTAGTTTGAGTTCGGTGCCGACGAATAGCCGAAGTAGGAGTACGGCAGGTAGTACTTTGAACCGGGAGCCGCATAGCCTTCCGGAGCCGTATCAACCGTGAGCGTCGGGTCCGAGTACAGCGTCAGGTCGTAGTCTTCCAGGATGTCACGCGTCCTGCGCTTGGTATAAGCGACGGACACCGTGTAGTCCCGTGCGAACGACTGCGCGAAGCCCAGCATAAATTCGTCCGTGTAGGGCGTCTTGGTCGAGGGCGAGAACAATGCATCCGGCGTCTTCGGGCCGCCGCGGGTGCGGAAGGTCAGCCACTTGTCACCCAGATAAACCTGTTCGTCCAGGATGGGGCCGGTCAGGTTGCCCGCAAAGTCGGACATGTTGGTGCGGATGGGGTCATAGTAGCGTCCCAGGAAGCCCCAGATCTTGCTACGCCCATTGCCCGAGAGGTCGTACACCGTGCTGAGGCGCGGCGCAAGCTTCCACTTGAACTTGGCGGTCTCGTCGCCCTTCGAATCGTAGTGCGCCCATTCCTCGGCACGAACGCCAGCATTGATGGACAGCTTGTTCAGCGTCCAGCTATCTTGCAGATAGAAGGTCTTGCCGGTTGCCTTGACGCTGTATTTGGCCGCCTGCGCTTCGATAATCCGATAAGTGTTAACCTGGCCCGTCGGATTGCCCTGCGTGCTCGTCAGCTTGTAGGCGTTGATTTCTGCCGAAGAAACCGCGCCATCATTGTCCGTGTCGAGCAGGTTGACGTAATAGCTCTTATCCGGGCTGGCGTTGATCGCGGTGATCATGCGCGGCACATCCGCGACAACAATATTCTTCGTTCCCGTCCAACCCGCGCCAAAGAATTCCGCGAAGCTCACACCTGCATTGTTTGACGAGATGGATTGATAGCGTGCATGCTCGGGGCCGGTCAGTCGGGAGTCTTCGATGTACTCATTCTTCGAGTGGGTGAAGCCGGACTTGATCGTGTGCGTGCCGAAGCCGGTTTCCAGGAAATATTCCGCACTCAGGCCGATTTCGTCACGATTGCGCCAGGTTTCGAGTTCGGTGCCAGCGCCGCCTTGGCTGCGTTGAGCGATCGTGGGTGTGGGGCTCGCATTGAAGAATGCAACATCATTGCGCGTAGAGGCATCGGCCACGCCTTGCGTGACCTGGCCTTCGTGGCGGAAGGCGTAGGCATTCAGTCTCAGATTGTCCCAATCGCGGGAGTATTCCAGTTTGAAGTTGTTGCCGCCTTGCTTCTGAGTTGTGTCGCGGTTGTTGAGCGTCGTTGCGGTGGTTGAGCCACTGATATCCGCCGGGTCGTTGAAGAACACGGCTGTCAGGCGGTCATTCTCGGTGGGCTGCCAAGTCGCCTTGAAGAAGCCCAGATCGTCCGTGCGCTTGACGGTTCGCAGCGCGGCGCCGGACGTTACATCTGTCACATCAGTGGTGCGGCCCTTGATCTGATAGGAGCCGAAGAACCACAGTTTGCCCTTCACCACCGGGCCACCAACCGTGACGGCCGTATCATAGGTGGAGAACCCGGAACTGGTATTGTGTTTGTCCTTGGCGACGAGGCTGTCGTTCTGAAAATAGTAATTCACAGAGCCATGGAACTCGTCGCTACCCGACTTGGTGACCACCTTGGAAACCAGGCCGGAACCGCCCGCGTATTCGGCGGGGATGCCGCCAGTCAGAACCTGTTGCTCCTGAATGATTTCCGAGTTGATGTTGGAGCCGAACGTGCCGGTATTGCTATCGGTCACGTCAACGCCGTCCAGAATATAGACGTTGTCGGTCGAGGTACCCGTTGCGCCGCCGATGTCAGCGTAATTGACGCCGGATTTGGACGAGGGGTTGCCGCCCGAGGACGGTTTCACGCCTGGAACCAGTTGCAGATAGCCTTGGTAGCTGCGGGTGGTCGGCAGTGCCTCCACAATGGCCAAGTTCAGCGTGGTGCCAACCGTTGCCGAAGTCGTGTCCAGAGAGGCTAGGCGAGAGCCGGTAACGACCACAGTTTCCATCTTGCCGATGCCCAGGGCGTAGCCAAGGCTGCGGTTCTGGCCGCTGACGACGGCGACGTTGTTGGTCTTGAAGTCACTATAGCCGTCGGCAACGATTTCGACGGTGTAGTCCACTGCGGGGTCCAGACCGGTAACGCGGATGGTGCCGTCCGCTTCGGTCACTGCGGACTTGGCGACCAAGCTGCTGGGCGAGCTGATTTTCACCTTGGCATTGGCGACGGGCTTGCCGTCGGCGCCGGTGATGGCGATGCGCAGGCCGCCGGTCTCTGCGGCCATTGCTGCCCCGGCAAGGCAAAGGCCTGCCGCGATGGCGACCAGGGACTTGGTCCCAATCCTAAATTTCTTCATAAGCGCTCCATAGAGACAATGAACAGGTGTGATCACCGTTACAAGACGCCCGCCGACGGGATCACCGTGACGAACGTAATGGCAGCAATGCTTTTTCATTGTCTTGTCAGGGCTGCGTCGGCTACCCAGGGATAGCCTTGACTTGTCGATCTCAGTGGCCGGGGGGGGCTGTGTTAAATGTGGAAAATTCCTTATTTATCAAGGACTTGTGCGACTTTCCGGGTGCCGGCGACTGACATGATCCGACTATCGGTATGAAAAAACCTCATTCGGCTGTTGCGTGCTAGTAACACTGCCAGCCCGTAACCGGGGGCATCTCCAGATCAACTCAGCGGGTGGGCGCTCGAGATTGAACCAGCGCTGAAACCGACGCCCCTGGGGTGAAGCCATCGGCCAGAAGTCAACCCCCCGCCTTCACCCTCAACCGCCACCCATGCAGCAGCGGCTCCGTATACCCGCTTGGCTGCGCTTCCCCCTTGAACACCAGATCCAGCGCCGCCTGCATCGCCGCACCCTGAGGGTTGGCGGCGAGTGACTGGTAGGCCGGGTCGCCCGCGTTCTGTCCGTCCACGACCTGGGCCATGCGCGCGAAGGTCTCGCGCACTTGCTCGGGCGTGACGATGCCATGGCGCAGCCAGTTGGCGATGTGCTGGCTGCTGATGCGCAGCGTGGCGCGGTCTTCCATCAGGCCGATGCCGTTGATGTCCGGCACCTTGGAGCAGCCCACGCCCTGGTCGATCCAGCGCACCACGTAGCCGAGGATGCCCTGCACGTTGTTGTCCAGTTCCTGCTGGCGTTGTTCGGCCGTCCAGTCGGCTTTGGGGGCGACGGGGATGGTCAGCAGCGCGTCCAGCAGGGCGCTCTGCTCGGCGGCGAGGTCGATCTTTTCCAGTTCGCGCTGCACGGCGGCGACGTCGATCTGGTGGTAGTGCAGCGCATGCAGGGTGGCGGCCGTGGGCGATGGCACCCAGGCGGTGTTGGCGCCGGCCTTGGGGTGGGCGATCTTCTGTTCCAACATCGCGGCCATCAGGTCGGGCATGGCCCACATGCCCTTGCCGATCTGGGCGCGGCCACGCAGGCCGCAGGCCAGGCCGGTCAGCACATTGCTGCGTTCGTAGGCCTGGATCCAGGGCGTCGTCTTCATGTCTCCCTTGCGCAGCATCGGGCCGGCGCGCATGGCGGTATGCATCTCGTCGCCGGTGCGGTCGAGGAAGCCGGTGTTGATGAAGGCGACGCGGCTGGCCGCCGCAGCGATGCAGGCCTTCAGGTTAACGCTGGTGCGGCGCTCCTCGTCCATGATGCCCAGCTTGACCGTGCTGTCGGGCAGGCCCAGCAGTTGCTCGACGCGGGTGAACAGTTCGGCCGCGAAGGCGACTTCGGCCGGGCCGTGCATCTTGGGCTTGACGATGTAGACGCTGCCGGTGCGTGAATTGCCCCGGCGCTTCAGGTCGTGCATCGCAATGGTGGTCGTGACGACGGCGTCCAGGACGCCCTCGGGGATCTCGTTGCCGTCATCCAGCAGGATGGCCGGGTTGGTCATCAGGTGGCCGACGTTGCGGACGAACATCAGCGAGCGGCCGTGCAGCGTCTTCGTGCCGCCATCGGGGGCGGTATAGACGCGATCCGCGTTCAACCGGCGCGTGAAGCGCTTGCCGCCCTTGGCGATTTCCTCGGTCAGCGTGCCTTGCTGGATGCCCAGCCAGTTGCGGTAGGCGAGCAGTTTGTCCTGGGCATCGACGGCGGCGACGGAGTCTTCCAGGTCGAGGATGGTGGACAGCGCCGCTTCCAGCACCACGTCGGCGATGCCGGCCGGGTCGCTCCGGCCGATGGGCGCCGAGCGGTCGATGCGGATGTCGAGGTGCAGGCCGTGGTGGACGAGCAGCACGCCGCTCGGCGTGGCGGCCTCGCCCTGGTAGCCGGCGAAGGCGGCGGGGTCTTGCAGGCCGGTCGTGGCGCCGGAGTTCAGCGTGACGACGAGTCGGCCGCTTTCGACTCGGTAGCCGGTCGCGTCCGCATGCGAGCCCTGGGCCAACGGCGCGGCCTGATCGAGCACGCGGCGGGCGAAGGCGATGACGCGGGCGCCGCGCACCGGGTTGTAGGCGCCGTCACGGGTGGCGCCGTCGGTCTCGGGGATGGCGTCCGTGCCGTAGAGCGCGTCGTAGAGCGAACCCCAGCGCGCATTGGCGGCGTTCAGCGCATAGCGGGCGTTCAGGATGGGCACGACGAGCTGCGGGCCGGCCTGCTGCGCCAGTTCGGCATCGACGTTCGCCGTGCTGGCCTGCACCTGGGCAGGGGGCTCGACGAGGTAACCGATGCGCGTCAGGAAGGCACGGTAGGCGGGCATGTCGGTGATGGGGCCGGGGTGGGCCTCGTGCCAGGCGTCCAGTTCGGACTGCAGGCGGTCGCGCTCGGCCAGCAGTGCGCGGTTCATGGGCGCGAGCGTATGGGCGATCTCGCTGAAACCGGCCCAGAAGGCGTCGGGCGCCACGCCGGTGCCGGGCAGCACCTCGGCGTCGATGAAGCGGGCCAGATCGCTATCGACCTGCAGGCGGTGGAGAAGGGTGCGGGGCATGGCGGAACTCCTGAGCAAACAACGAATGGCGCCAATCTAGCGGCGCCGCGCCCCGGGATTCACTGGCCGCCACGCCATTCATCCGTGACAAAAACGCAAAGATCGAGGCTGAAACCGATTTCTTTTCGCTGCTCCGCCAGCACAATCCCGGCCATGGACAAGCTCAAGCAGATGGAGTCCTTCGTCCTCGTCGCCGCCAAGGGCAGCCTGACGGCAGCGGCACAGGCGCAGGGCGTGGCGCCGGCCGTCATGGGCCGGCGGCTGGACGCGCTGGAAGCGCGCCTGGGCGTCAAGCTGATGCTGCGCACCACGCGGCGGCTGACGCTGACGCCCGAGGGCCAGGCCTTCCTGGAGGACTGCCAGCGCCTCGTTGCCGCGCTCGCCGACGCCGAGGCCGCCGTCAGCGCGGGCGGGCTGCAGGCCAGCGGCCACCTGCGCGTGACGGCCCCGGCCGGCTTTGGCCGCCGCCACGTCGCGCCGCTGGTGCCGGGCTTTCTCGCCGGGCATGCCGAGTTGAGCCTGTCGCTCAACCTCAGTGACCGGGTGGTGGACATCGTCCACGAGGGCTTCGACTGCGCGGTGCGCGTGGGCGACCTGCCGGATTCCAGCCTCGTCAGCACGCGGCTGGCCGACAACCGGCGCCTGTGCGTCGCCGCCCCCGCCTATCTGAAGCGCGCCGGCACGCCGAAGCACCCCGACGAACTGGGCCGCCACGCCTGCCTGACCTTGAGCTCGGAGGCCAGCCAGACGCGCGGCTGGGCCTTCCGCATCGACGGCGCGGTGCAGCATCTGCGCCCCGAAACGCGCATCCACGGCCGGCTCGACTGCAGCGACGGCCAGGTGCTGCACGACTGGTGCGTGGCCGGCCTGGGCCTGGCCTGGCGCAGCACCTGGGAAGTCGAGGCCGACCTCGCGGCGGGCCGCCTCGTCAGCGTGCTGGACGCCTTCGCGGCGCCGCCCAACGGCATCTACGCCGTCTTCCCCCAGGCCCGCCATTTGCCGCTGCGCACGCGGTTGTGGGTGGAGCATCTGCGCGCCCATTACGGGCGGGGGGATTACTGGGCTCAGTCGCCCATCAGCACCTTTTTGCGCTGAGCCACCCACGCCTCGAACTGCGCCCCATAGGCTTCCTCGATGCGGTTGCGCTTGACCTTGAAGGTGGGCGTGATGAAGCCGTTGTCCACGGTCCACGGCGTCTTGATGAGCACCAGGGTGTCGAGCTGCTCATGCGGGTCGAGCCGCGTGTTGATCTCGGCCAGATGGGCGGCCAGTTCGGCTTGCAGGCCGGCGGCGTCGCGGCTGGCGCGTTGCAGACCCTGCGGCGACAGCATCGCAATGCCCAGGGGCTGGCCCATATTGGCGCCGACCACGCAGCAGGCTTCGATGTTCGGGTTCATGCCCAGCCGGTCTTCGATGGGTGCGGGGGCGACGTATTTGCCCTTGCTGGTCTTGAACAGGTCCTTCACCCGGCCGGTGATGCGCACGCAGCCGTCGGCGCCCTGGCTGGCCTTGTCGCCGGTGCGCAGCCAGCCGTCGGCGGTGAAGGCGTCGCGCGTCTGCTCCGGCGCCTTGTAATAGCCCAGCATCAGCGCCGGGCTGCGCATCTGCAGCTCGCCGCTGTCGGCGTCGATGCGCACGTCCACGCCCTCGTAGGCCGGGCCCACGGTGCCGCGCTGGTTCTTGCCCGGCACGGTCAGGTGGGACAGCGCGAGGTTCTCCGTCATGCCATAGCCCTCGTTGATGGGCAGGCCCAGCGCCGCATACCACTCCAGCAGGGCCACCGGCATCGGCGCGGCGCCGCCGGCCGCGAAATGGCATTGGTTCAGGCCGAGGGCCGTCAGCACCTTCCTGCGCACCAACCCGCCGATCAGCGGCAGGCGCAGCAGCCGCGCCATCTTCTGCGGCGGCATCTTGGCCTGCACCGCCTGCTGGAACTTGACCCACAGCCGCGGCACGCTGAAGAACACCGTCGGCAGCGCGCGCTGCATGTCGGCCGTGAAGGTCTCCAGCGACTCGGCGAAATAGACCCGCATGCCCGTCGCCAGCCAGCCGTGTTCCACCAGCGTGCGCTCCACGACGTGGGCCAGCGGCAGATAGGACAGCATGCGGTCCCGCCCCGTCAGCGGGATGCGCCGCAGGCCGGCGTTCACGGCCCAGGCGAAGGCGCCGAAGTTGTGCATCACGCCCTTGGGCAGGCCGGTCGTGCCCGAGGTGTAGATCAGCGTGCAGAGCTCATCCGCGCCGCGCGTGATCTCGCCCTGCAGCGGCGCCGTGCGGGCGCAGATCGCGTCCCAGCCCTCGTAGTCCCGGCGCACGTCTGCGGGTGACAGCGCATAGCTCGCGCCGGGCAGGCCGGCCGGCACGCCGGGCTTCATGCCTTCCCAGCCGTCGAGCTTGCCGATGAAGATGAAGCGCGCCTCGCTGTGCGTGAGGATCTGCGTGATGGTCTCGGCCGCCAGCGTCGGGTAGAGCGGCACCGAGACATAACCGGCCATCCAGATGGCGAGGTCGCTCATCAGCCACCAGGCGCAGTTCTTGGACAGGATGGCCACCTTGGCATCCGCCGGCCAGCCCTCGGCGGCGCCGCGCGCCTTCAGGAAGGCGGCCATGCGGCGCGCCTGATCGCCGACCTCGGCCCAGGTGAAGTCTTTCAACTCCGTGCCGCCCATCGGTTGGGTCAGCGTCACGGTGGCGCCCGCCGTGCGCTCCCAGTGGTAGAGGCGTTGCAGGGCGAGCTGGTCGGCGGCGATGGTGGCCATGGGCTTGTCTCCTCGGACTTCTTGTGGGAGCCGCGAAGGTAACCGCGCCCCCGGCGCGGACCGCTACGGGAAAACCTTCAAGCCTCTTGGAAGGCTGCCAAGGCTGCCACGATGTCGGCCTCGCTGGCCTCGCGCTGCACCGGCGCGTCGGCCACCCAGCCCTCGCGCTTCAACCGCGCCACCCACTGGCCGGCGTCGCGGCCCTGCTCGAAGCCGCCGCTTTGCAGCAGCAGCGCGCCCTCGGCCGACAGCAGCTTGAAGTAGAAGCGCCCGTCCGCCTCGCGGTATTGCTTGAAGACGGGCAGGGCGGCTTTCTCCGCCTTGGCCGCCACCGTTGCGGCGGTGTGCGTATAGGGCCGCAGGCCGCAGGCTTCGCGCAGCGTCTTCAGCAGCGGCGCGGCAATCGCGCGCGCCTTGACGGCGCCGGCCTGCAGGATGGCTTCGAGCTTCTCGGGGCGGGCCATCAGCTCGTCGTAGTGCGCCCGCATCGGCCCGATCTGGGCCTCGATCAGCGCGACCAACTGCTGCTTGGCCTCGCCCCAGCCCAGGCCGCCGCGCAGCGCCGCGCGGAAGGCGGCGCGCTGCTCGGGCGTGGCGAAGGCGTCGTGGATGGTGACGAGCGCCTGGCCCTCGGGATCCTTGGCTTCGCCGGGCAGCTTGGAGTCCGTGACGATGCGCGCCACCGCGTCCTTCAGCGCCGCCGCGCCGCCCTCGAACAGCGGGATCACGTTGTCATAGCTCTTGCTCATCTTGCGGCCGTCCAGGCCGGGCAGCAGCTCCATCTCGGCGTCCACCTGCGCCTCGGGCAGCACGAACAGCTCGCGGCCCCGGCCGAACAGATGGTTGAAGCGCTGCGCCACGTCGCGCGCCATCTCGATGTGCTGCACCTGGTCCTTGCCGACCGGCACGCGGTGGGCGTTGAACATCAGGATGTCCGCCGCCATCAGCACCGGGTAGCTGAACAGGCCCATGCTGACGTGGGCGTCCGGCTCCTCGCCGGCCGCCACCGCCGCGTCCACGGCCGCCTTGTAGGCATGGGCGCGGTTCATCTGGCCCTTGGCGGTGACGCAGTTCAGCAGCCAGGTCAGCTCCGGGATCTCGGGGATGTCGCTCTGGCGGTAGAGCGTGACGCGCGCCGGGTCCAGGCCGGCGGCCAGCCAGGTGGCGGCGATGGTGCGGCTGGAATGGGCGAGACGGTCGGGCTCGTCGCACTTGATGAGCGCGTGGAAGTCCGCCATGAAGAAGAAGCTCTCCACGCCGGGTGCGCGGCTGGCGGCGATGGCCGGGCGGATGGCGCCGACGTAGTTGCCGAGATGCAGGGTGCCGGTCGTGGTGATGCCGGTCAGGACGCGATGGGACATGGGCGGGATTGTCACCGCTTGCCTACCGCTTTCGTATGGGCGCCGCGACCGAGGCGCGCCAGGTGACCGAGATCTCGAACTGCCGCGCCACCGGCAGCTCCAGCCCGTAGCAGCGGTTCAGCAGCCAGTGCAGGCCGGCCAGCGTGACCTCGTGGCTGGGGATGTGGACGGAGGTGAGGCGCGGCGCGGCGAACTCGGCGCTGGGCGAGTCGTCATAGCCCAGCACCGACACCTGGTGCGGCACCGACACGCCGCGCTCCTGGAAATGCGCCAGCAGGCCGATGGCCATCTCGTCGTTGGCGCAGAACACGGCGGTGGGCAGGCGCTTGCGTTGCAGCAGCAGCTCGGCGGCGTCCCAGCCGGCCTGGTTGGAGAAGTCGCCGGGCAGGGTCAGGACTTGCGTCGTGTCCAGTCCGCGCAGTGCCAGCTCGCCCATGAAGCCGGCCAGCCGCGCGACGTTGTCGGGCGAGGTCGTCGGGCCGGAGACGACGGCGATGTCCTTGTGCTTGTGCTGCAGCAGCGCGCGCGCCGCCTGCACGCCGCCCTGCACGTGGTCGGCCGTGAAGCACTGCTCCTTGATGCGGTCGAAGTGGCGGTTCAGCACCACCACCTGGCGCGCCGCCGGGCCGAGGGCCTTGAGGTCCTCGTCCAGCATCGCGTTGGACAGCACGATCAGGCCGTCGCAGTCGCGGTCGAGCAGAAAGCGCATGCCGTCGTTGGTCTCGACGCGCTCGTCCTCGATGCCCTCGCCGAAGGCCACCACCATGTGCAGGCCCTGGGTGCGCAGCACCGTGTCGATGACGCGCAGGATGGGCGTGTAGTAGGTGCCGCGCAGAAAGGGGATGTAGACGCCGATCAGCTTGGACGTGCCCGCGCCCAGCGCCCGCGCGGTGTGCGAAGGCCGGAACTTCAGTTGCGCGATGACCTTGCGCACCCGCTCCGCCGTGGCCGGCGCGACGGAACCGTTTCCGCTGAGGACGCGCGAGGCCGTGCCTACGCCCACGCCCGCCAGCCGCGCCACATCCTTGATCGTTGCCATTCGCCCCAAACCTTCTCGTTGTGTTCCGCGGGCCGAGCGCCGGGCCGCCCCAAGCATCGCCGTCACCTCGGGGGACCGACCAAGGTACGCCTTGGACGAGGGGCGTCGTTCAGGAGGCGGATTGAATCACAGCGGGCAGATCGGCTGCGGGTCGGCGGGCTCGGGCAGGGGCTTGCCGTCGGCCTGGGTTTCGCGCCCGCTCAGGCCGCCGCCGACCGGCCACCATGGCCGGGCCTCGTGGCTGCTGAACTGGCAGGGCCCGGCCGGCCAGGGGAAGCTGAGCCGGCCGGTGAAGCCGGGCCAGGGCTGGCCGTCGGCGGGTGCGATCAATACGTCCGTCAGCCCCATGCCTTCCGTGCCCGGCTGCCAGGCGGCGATGAAGGCGTCGCTGCGGTTGGCGAGGTCGTTCACGTAGAGCGGCCGGCCCGAGTACAGCAGCGTGACGACCGGCGCGCCGCGCCCGGCGACGCGCGCCAGCAGGGCCGTGTCCTGCGGCTGGCGGCGGCTGTGGCGCAGGTTCTCGGTGATGCGCACATCGCCCTCGCCCTCGGCATAGGGCGTCTCGGCCAGCACCGCGACGACGGCGTCGAAGTCCTTCGGGTCGCTGTGGCTGCCGTCCGCGTCGAAGCGGACCTGCGCCTCGCCGAGGCGGGCGCGCAGCGCGGCCAGCAGGGTCGTGCCCTGCGGGTAGTCGGCATTGGTCGTGTCGCGGCCCTGCCAGGTCACGCTCCAGCCGCCGCTCTGGTGGGGCAGGCTGTCCGCCGCCGCGCCGACGACGAGCACGCGCGCCGTGGCCTTGAGCGGCAGCAGGCCGGGCTTGTGCTTGAGCAGCACCAGCGATTCGCGCACCGCGCGGCGCGCGAGTGCGGGCGCCTGCATGGCCTCGACGGTGGCGGGCACGGCCGTCGGCACCTGCATGCTGAACTTCACGCGCAGGATGCGGCGCACCGCATCGTCCAGGCGCGCCATCGGGATGCGGCCCTGCTCGACGGCGCGCCGCGTGTTCGCATGGAAAGCTTTCCAATGGAAGGGCACCATGACGACGTCGATGCCGGCATTGATGGCGGCCGGGCAGTCCTCGTTGCTGCAGCCCGGCAGTTGGCCGACGCCGTCCCAGTCGCTGACGACGAGGCCGTCGAAGCCCAGGCGCTGCTTGAGCACGTCGTCCAGCAGCGCCTTGTTGCCGTGCATCTTGCCGTGCTCGACGTAGGCGGCGCTGTCCGTCCAGCTGTTGAAGGACGCCATCACCGTCAGCACGCCGGCATCGAGCGCACCGAGATAGCCGGCGCCATGCACCCGCGCCAGTTCGGTGGGCGTCACGGGGCTGATGCCCTGGTCGATGCCGCGCCGCGTGCCGCCGTCGGCGACGTAGTGCTTGGCCGTGGCAAGCACGCCGCGGCCGTCCTTCAGCCCCTCTTGCAGGCCTTCGACGGCCGCCTGGCCGAGCCGCCGCACCAGCGCCGGGTCGGCGCCGAAGCTCTCGTAGCTGCGGCCCCAGCGCACGTCCTGCACCACGGCCAGCGTCGGCGCGAAGACCCAGTGCAGGCCGGTGGCGCGCACCGCGCGGGCGGTGGCGCGGCCGATGTCGCGCACCAGCGCGGCGTCGCCCGCCGCGCCGAGCGCGATGTTGTGCGGGTACAGCGTCGCGCCGCGCACATTGTTGTGGCCGTGGACGGCGTCCGTGCCCCAGATCAGCGGCACGCCTGGCGTGGCCTGCAAGGCGGCGGCCTGGAACTGTTCGGACAGTTCGCGCCATGCGCTTGGCGTGGCCGCGCGGTCCCGCCCGGGCCAGCCGCCGCCGCCGTTCAGCACGGTGCCGATGGCGTAGTCGCGCACCTCGTCGGGCGTGATCGCGCGGATCTCGGGCTGCACGATCTGACCGATCTTCTGGTGCAGGCTCAGGCCCCTCAGCGTCGCCTCGACGCGCGCTTCCAGCGCGGCGTCGCGCACCGGTTGGCGGGCCGGCCAGGCCTGCACGATGGCATCGGTTCCATGCGCCTGGGCGGCGGCCAGAAAAAGGGCGGTGGCGAGGGGCGGGAGTCTCATCGTCTGGCTTTCATCAAGGGGACGCGACGGTAGTGGCTGAAGCAAAAAAACGTCAACCCCAGGGCGACTGCCGTTGACAAGGGGCTGAGCGGCGATTTAGATTTGCGCCGAGTTTGGAACCGGTTCCATTCGAACCGATATCCAGGCCGGCGAACAAGACGAACCAGACCCCCAGGAGACAACATGCCTCGCTCCCTCATGCGCGCCACGCGGCGCGCCGCCCCTGCTGCGCAAGCCTTGCGCCTGACCCCGGTCGCCCTCGCGGCCCTGCTGTGCGCGCCGCTGCTGGCGGCGGCTCAGGACGCGGCCGAGCAGAAGCTGGAAACCGTGACGGTGACCGGCTTCCGCGCCAGCCTCGAATCGTCCATCAGCACCAAGCGCAATGCCGACGCCATCGTCGAGGCCATCTCGGCCGAAGACATCGGCAAGCTGCCCGACGTGTCCATCGCCGACGCGATCTCGCGCCTGCCGGGCCTGACGGCGCAGCGCGTGAATGGCCGCTCCTCGGTCATCAGCATCCGCGGCATGGCGCCGCGCTATGGCGTGACGCTGCTGAACGGCCGCGAGATCGTCTCCACGGGCGACAACCGCTCGGTGGAATACGACCAGTTCCCCTCGGAGCTGATCAATGCCGCCACCGTCTACAAGACGCCGGACGCCAGCCTGTCGGCGCAAGGCCTGTCGGGCACGGTCAATATGAAGACGCTGCGCCCGCTGGACTTCGGCAAGACGCAGGCCGTCGTCGGCGCCCGCCTGGAACGCAATTCCAACGGCTCGCTCAACCCCGAGATCTCGGGCACCGGCAACCGGCTGAGCGCGTCCTACATCACCCAGTCGGCCGACCGCACCTGGGGCGCGGCCGTCGGTTTCGCGCACCTGGACTCGCCCAACCAGGAGAAGCACTACAAGAGCTGGTGGTGGGCCAATACCGCCGCGTGGGGCTCGCCGCTGCCCGGCACGCCGGACGACTCGGTGGCGCTGCAGGGCTTCGAGCTGGGCGCGGCCTCGTCGCGCCAGAAGCGTGACGGCCTGATGGGCGTGCTGGAGTACAAGCCCGGCAACGGCTTCCATTCGACGCTGGACCTGTACTACTCCAGGTTCGACCAGACCGAGGCGCGGCGCGCGGTGACGTCCGACATGTCGGTCTGGTCCGGCGCGAGCTGGAGCGGCGCGCAGACCACCCAGGTCAATGGCGACAAGCTCGTCACCAGCGGCACGGTGAACGGCGTCAACCCGGTGGCGCTGACGACCTTCAACAAGCGCAAGGACGACGTCCGCGCCTTTGGCTGGAACAACGAGCTGAAGCTGGCCGACTGGACCCTGGTGGGCGACCTGAGCTGGTCCAAGGCCAAGCGCGAGGAGCAGAACGCCGAACTGTCGGCCGGCGCGCGTGCGCCCGTCAGCCTGGGGCCGGTCAACATCGCCACCGGCGACGGCCTCTCGACCTTCAGTCCGACCTTCGACTACAGCGACGGCAGCGCGGTCTACCTGACCGACCCGCCGGGCTGGGGCCGCGACGGCCGCAGCCAGTTCCCCCGCGTGGGCGACGAGCTGAAGGCGCTCAAGCTCAGCGCCGGGCGCAGCTTCGACGGCTTCTTCAGCAGCTTCGAGGGCGGCCTGGACTACTCCGAGCGCGACAAGAACATGAACCGCACCGAGGTCTACTACAACCTCAAGAACGGTCGCACGCCGGTGCTCATCCCCAGCAATCTGCTGCGCGAGCCGACCGACCTGAGCTTTGCCGGCAGCAATATCCGCATGGTCAATTTCGACCTGCCGAGCGCGCTGGCCGCGGGCCTGTACGACACCGTGCCCGCCGCCACCAACGAGGCGCCGGGCCGCATCTGGTCCATCCACGAAAAGGTCACGGCCGCGCATGCCAAGCTGGGCTTCGACGCCGACTGGGGCCTGCCCGTGCGCGGCAGCCTGGGCTTGCGCGTCGTGCATGCCAAGCAGTGGAGCGACGGCATGCTCTGGAACCCGAACACCAACCAGAGCGACCCGACGACCGGGGGCGCCAGCTATACCGACGTCCTGCCCAGCATCAACCTGGCGGCCGACCTGGGCGACAAGACCGTGCTGCGCTTCGGCGCCGCCAAGGTGCTGGCGCGGCCGAACATGGAAGACATGCGCGCCGGCTTCTCCGGCATCGGCGTCGGCGAGCAGGACCGCATGTGGTCGGCCAGCGGCGGCAATGCCGCGCTGGAACCCTGGCGCGCGAACGCGGTGGACCTGTCCATCGAGCACTACTTCAGCAAGCGCAGCTATGTGGCGGCGGCCGTCTTCCACAAGCACATCACCAACTTCGTCTACAGCCAGGGCATCCCCTTCGACTTCAGCGGCTTCCCCAACCCGACGCAATGGACGCCCGTCAGCAATATCGGCATCCTGAACACGCAGGCCAACGGCCACGGCGGCATGATCGCCGGCACCGAGCTGAGCGGTTCGCTGGATGGCGGCCTCGTCAGCCCGGCGCTGGACGGCATCGGCGTCAGCTTCAGCTACTCCGACACGCGCAGCTCCCTGCATGAGGACAACGACCTCAACAAGCCGTTGGACGGCCTCTCGGGCGTGGCCACCAACTTCACCGTCTACTACGAGCGCGACGGCTTCTCCGCCCGCATCGGCAGCCGCCACCGCTCGCCCTTCGTGACGACGGTGCGCGGCACCTTCGGCGAGAACGTGCCCAGCATGATCTCGGGCGAGACCATCCTCGACGCGCAGATCGGCTACGCCTTCGAGACGGGCGCGCTGAAGGGCCTGTCGCTGACGCTGCAGGTCAACAATCTGCGCGACCGGCCCTACCGCACCCGCGTGGGCATCTCGTCCGGCGCCAGCGACCCGACCGCGACGCTGCCCGAGCGTTACACCACCTATGGGCGGCAGTTCCTGCTCGGCGGCAGCTACAAGTTCTGACCTTTCCTGAAACCGCGCCGGCCCCGTGCCGGCGCCCCCATTGCGACGCATGACCGCCCACACCGTCCCGACCCGCCAAGACTTCCCCGCCGACTTCCGCTGGGGCGTGTCCACCTCTTCCTTCCAGATCGAAGGCGCCGGCCGCGAGGACGGCAAGGGCGAGTCCATCTGGGACCGCTTCTGCCAGCAGCCCGGCCGCATCCGCGACGGCGCCAACGGCCTCGTCGCCTGCGACCACTACCACCGCTGGCCCGAGGACCTGGACATGGCGAAGCGCCTCGGCGTCAACGCCTACCGCTTCTCCATCGCCTGGCCGCGCATCCTTCCCGAAGGACGCGGTGCGCTGAACGAAGCGGGCCTCGCCTTCTACGACCGCCTCGTGGACGGCATGCTCGAACGCGGCCTCGACCCCTGGGCCACGCTCTACCACTGGGATTTGCCGCAAGCCCTGCAGGAGCAGGGCGGCTGGACTTCGCGCGACACCGTCGCGGCCTTCCTCGACTACACCGACGCCGTCACCCGTCGCCTCGGCGACCGCGTCAAGCACTGGATCACGCACAACGAGCCCTGGTGCTCCTGCATGATGGGCTACTGGGAGAACATCCACGCGCCGGGCGGCAGCAGCCTGGCCGATGCGATGCAGGCCTGCCATCACGTGCTGCTGTCCCACGGCCGGGCCATCCCCGTCATCCGCAGGAACTCGGCGGGCGCCCAGGTCGGCATCACGCTGAGCCTGCACCCCATCACCGCCGCCTCCGGCAGCGCCGAGGATCAGGCCGCGCTCCGGCGCCATGACGGCCTGCGCAACCGCTGGTTCCTGGACCCGCTGTTCGGCCGCGGCTACCCCGCCGACACGCTGGAGTTGATCGGCGACGCCGCGCCCAAGATCGTCGAAGGCGACCTGGCCGCCATCGCCACGCCGGCCGATTTCCTCGGCGTCAACTACTACTTCCCGGAGATGGTCCGCAACGATCCGGCAGGCGGCCCCATGCGCGCCAGCCTCGTCGAGCGCGAGGGCGTCGAGCGCACCGGCTTCGGCTGGGAAGTCTCGCCGCAAGGCCTGGTGGACCTGCTCGCCCGCATCCAGCGCGACTACGCCCCCGCCGCCATCCAGCTGACCGAGAACGGTTCCACCTTCGAGGACGTGCTGACACCCGAGGGCCGCGTGCACGACAAAGAGCGTCTCTCCTATCTGCAACGCCACCTCGCCGCGCTCAAGCAGGCCGTGGACGCCGGCATCCCCGTCCAGGGCTATTTCGCGTGGAGCCTGCTCGACAACTTCGAGTGGGCCGAGGGCTATCTGCGCCGCTTCGGCCTGGCCTATGTGGACTACGCCAGCCAGCAGCGCACGCTGAAGGACAGCGGCCGCTGGTACGGCCAATTCCTGAACGAATAATTAACGGTTGTGGGGTCGTTTGATCCTGGGTACGGGTGATTTCTAAATGAAAAATTACAGGGTCTGCCCTCAGGCGCGCCGCGCCGCGCAGGGGCACACTGCGGCCGCCGCCCCTACAAGAACCGGAGACAAGATGAACTTCCCCCGCCATGCCCTGGCCCTGGTTGCGCTGCTGGCTGCAACCGCTTCCCACGCTCAAGCCCTGAAGGCCGAGGTCATCCACTGGTGGACCTCGGGCGGCGAGTCCGCCGCCGTCAAGACCCTGGCCGAGGCCTACCGCGCCCAGGGCGGCGTCTGGGTCGATACCGCCGTCGCTTTGGGCGAGCAGGCCCGCTCCGTCGCCATCAACCGCATTGCCGGCGGCAACCCGCCGACCGCCGCGCAGTTCAACACCACCCAGCAGTTCCGCGACATCGTGGACCAGGGCCTGCTGAACAACGTGGACGAGGTCGCCAAGCGCGACGGCTGGGACAAATTCCTGCCCGAGACCGTGCTGCAGGCCATCCGCGTCAACGGCCACTACTACGCCGCGCCGGTCAATATCCACAACATGAGCTGGTTCTGGTTCTCCAAGGCCGCCTTCAAGAAGGCCGGCATCGCGGAAGAGCCGAAGAGCTTCGACGAACTCTTCGCCGCGCTCGACAAGCTCAAGGCCGCCGGCCTCGTGCCCCTGGCGCACGGCGGCCAGCCCTGGCAGGACGGCATCGTCTTCACCGCCGTGCTGGCCCACTACGGCGGCCGCGACCTGTACCTCAAGGTCTTCCGCGACCGCGACCCCAAGGCCATCCTGGGGCCGGACTTCAAGAAAGTGCTGCTCGCCTTCAAGCGCCTGCAAAGCTATACCGACAAGGGCTCGCCCGGCCGCAACTGGAACGACGCCACCGCCATGCTCATCAGCGGCCGGGCCGGCGTGCAGATTATGGGCGACTGGGCCAAGGGCGAGTTCGCCCAGGCGCGCCAGGAAGCCGGCAAGGACTACGGCTGCACCCCCGGCTTCGGCCCCAGGGCGCCCTATATCGTGCAGGGCGACGTGATGGTCTTCCCCAAGACCGCCAAGCCCGACCAGATCAAGGCCCAGCAGCTGCTGGCCAGCGTCATCACCCAGCCCGCCACGCAGGTCGCGTTCAGCATCAAGAAGGGCAGCATCCCGATCCGCACCGACGTGGACGTGAGCAAGATGGACCTGTGCGCGCAGATCGGCGTCGCCGCGATGAAGGACAAGTCGCGCCAGCTCGGCAACGGCGAGATCTACATCACGCCCGACCAGAACGGCGCGCTGCAGGACGTGCTGACCGCCTACTGGAACCGCAACATCCCGGTCGAGAAGGTCCAGAAGGACGTCGCCTCGGCGCTGAGGGACTGAAGCGATGAAGCGTCGCGGTCTTGCGGCCTGGGGGGCCTTGCTGCCCCTGGCCGTCATCGTTCTCGTCGGCTATGTGGGCACCGTGCTGTGGACGCTGCGCACGTCCATGTCCACCTCGCGCACCTTCCCCAAGGACGACTTCGTCGGCCTGCAGCAGTTCGAGCGCCTGCTGGACAACGAGCGCTGGCAGCTCGCCATCCACAACCTCGCCGTCTACGGCGTGCTCTATATCGCGGCGGCCATGGCCATCGGCTTCCTGCTCGCCGTCTTCATCGACCAGAAGGTGCGCGGCGAGGGCGCGCTGCGCACCGCTTTCCTGTATCCCTATGCGATGTCCTTCGTCGCCACCGGCCTCGTCTGGCAATGGGTGCTCAACCCCGACAGCGGCCTGCAGAACGCCGTGCAGCAATGGGGCTGGCAGGACTTCACCTTCGACTGGATCGTCGATCAGGACATGGTGATCTACACCGTCGTCATCGCCGGCACCTGGCAAGGCGCGGGGCTCGTGATGGCGCTGATGCTCGCCGGCCTGCGCGGCATCGACGAGGAAATCTGGAAGGCCGCGCGGCTGGACGGCATCCCGGCGTGGCGCGTGTATCTCTCCGTCGTGCTGCCCATGATGGGGCCGACGCTGGCCACCGTCTTCACGCTGCTGGCCACCGGCGTCGTCAAGGTCTTCGACACCGTCGTCGCCATGACCCAGGGCGGCCCCGGCACGGCCAGCGACGTGCCGGCCAAATTCATCATGGACCACCTGTTCGGCCGCGCCAACCTCGCGCTCGCCTCGGCCGGCGCCGTGATGCTGCTGCTGACGGTGCTCGCCCTCGTCGCGCCGCTCGCCTATCTGCGCAGCCGCCAGAAGGCGAAGGCACAAGGGGGCCACGCATGAAACACAGCAAGCACTGGGCGCGCCTCGGCGTCTACGCCTTCCTGCTCTGCGCGGCGGCCTTCTTCCTGCTGCCGCTCTACGTGATGCTGACCACCTCGTTCAAGAGCATGGACGAGATCCGCCTCGGCCAGATCTTCGCGCTGCCCTCGGCGCCCAGCTTCGACGCCTGGCGGGCCGCGTGGAGCGAAGCCTGCACCGGCGTCAGCTGCGAGGGCGTGCGCGGCGGCTTCTGGAACTCGGTCGCCATCGCCGTGCCCTCGGTCGTGCTGCCCATCCTGCTCGGCGCCCTCAACGGCTATGCGCTGTCGTGGTGGAAGCCGCGCGGCTCGCAATGGCTGTTCGGCGTGCTGATGCTCGGTGCCTTCATCCCCATCCAGGTGATGATCTACCCGCTCGTCAAGCTGGAAGCCGCCATCGGCATCTACAGCAGCCTGCCCGGCATCGTCGTCGTGCATCTGGTGTTCGCGATGCCCATCATGACCCTGCTGTTCCGCAACTACTACGCCGGCCTGCCGGGCGAGCTGTTCAAGGCGGCGCGGGTGGACGGCGGCGGCTTCTGGCGCATCTTCGTGCAGCTCGTGCTGCCCATGTCCACGCCGATGCTGATCGTCGCGGCCATCATGCAGATCACCGGCGTGTGGAACGACTACATCCTCGGCCTCACCTTCGCCGGCCGCGACCATCTGCCGATGACCGTGCAGCTCAACAACGTCATCAACACGACGACCGGCGAGCGCCTCTACAACCTCAACATGGCCGCGACCATCCTCACGTCGGCGGTCCCCCTGTTGGTCTATCTGATTTCAGGCCGCTGGTTCGTCCGTGGCATTGCTGCGGGAGCGGTGAAGTGAGTGGTGTGAACATCCAAGGGCTGAGCATCAAGTTCGGCCAGAACGAAGTCATCAAGGGCCTGGACCTGCAGGTCCACGAAGGCGAATTCCTCGTGCTGCTCGGCCCCTCGGGCTGCGGCAAATCGACGCTGCTGCACAGCATCGCCGGCCTCATCGACGTGAGCGGTGGCCGCATCCACATCGGCGGCCAGGACATGACCGAGGCCGAGCCTTCCGAGCGCGGCATCGGCATGGTCTTCCAGAGCTATGCCCTCTACCCGACGATGACCGTCGAGAAGAACATGAGCTTCGGCCTGCGCGTGGCCGGCACGCCCAAGGCCGAGATCGCCCGCCGCGTCGAGAAGGCGGCCACCATGCTGCAGCTCACGCCGCTGCTCGGCCGCAAGCCCGCCCAGCTCTCGGGCGGCCAGCGCCAGCGCGTCGCCATCGGCCGCGCGCTGGTGCGCGAGGCCGGCGTCTTCCTGTTCGACGAGCCCCTCTCCAACCTCGACGCCAAGCTGCGCGCCGAACTGCGCCGCGAACTCAAGCTGCTGCACCAGACCCTGGGCAGCACCATGATCTACGTGACCCACGACCAGGTCGAAGCGATGACCCTGGCCTCGCGCATCGTCGTCATGAAGGGCGGCGTCATCCAGCAGGTCGGCACGCCGGCCGAGGTCTACGAGCGGCCGGCCAATCTCTTCGTCGCCGGCTTCCTCGGCGCGCCGGCCATCAACCTCGTGCCCGCCCAGGTCGGTGCCGACGGCCGCTCGCTCGAAGGCGCGCTGCCCCTGCAACTCGCCGAGGGCCGCGCCCGCGCCGGCCAGAAGCTCGTGCTCGGCCTGCGCCCGGAGCATCTGCGCCTGCAGGCCGATGGCCGCTGGCGCGCGACGGTCGAACTGGTCGAGCCCATGGGCAACCATCAGGTCGTCTGGATGAAGCTCGGCGAGCAGGGCCTGTCCGCCCTGGTCCACGACGGCCGCCGCGTCGCGGCAGGCGACGTGCTCGCCTTCGACCTCGATGAATCCGCCTTGAACGTCTTCGACGCCAGCAGCGAACTCCGCCTATGAAACCGCTTTTCCTTGCCGTGGCGCTCGCCGTCGCCGGCACCGCCAACGCCGCGCCTGTGCGGGCTTACCTGACCACGGCCGACCAGCAGCAACTGCTGTCTCCGAGCACGGTGACGAAGCCCGCAGCCGGCCCCGTCATCCGCATCGACCCCAGGCGCCAGCACCAGCGCATGGCCGGCTTCGGCGCCGCCATCTCCGAGGGCTCGGCCTGGCTGATGCGCCACGGCATGAGCGAGGCCCAGCGCGAGGCGCTGATGCGCGAACTCTTCACCCGCGACGGCAACGGCCTCGGCTTCGACCTGACGCGCCTGACCATCGGCGCCTCGGACTTCTCGCGCCAGCACTACAGCCTGGACGACATGCCCCCGGGCCAGACCGACCCCGAGCTGAAGCACTTCTCGCTCGACCGCGAACGCGAAGACGTGATCCCGGCTGCCAAGCAGGCGCTGGCGCTGAACCCGCAACTGCAGGTCATGGCCTCGCCATGGAGCGCGCCGGGCTGGATGAAGACGACCGACAGCCTCGTCCAGGGCCAACTCAGGCCCGAGTTCTACGGCGCCTTTGCGAACTACATGGTCCGCTATGTGCAGGAGATGCAGGCCGAGGGCGTGCCCATCTTTGCGCTGACGCTGCAGAACGAACCCCACTTCGAGCCCGGCGACTACCCCGGCATGCGCATGCCGCCCGCCACCCGCGCCGCCGTCGTCGGCCGCCACCTCGGCCCGCTGCTCAAGGCCAAGGGGCTGAAGACGCAGATCCTGGAGTGGGACCACAACTGGGACGAGCCCTGGAGCCCCATGGCCATGCTGGCCGACGCGACCGCGCGGCAGTACGTGTCCGGCGTCGCCTGGCACTGCTATGCCGGCGACGTGTCCGCACAGTCCCAAGTCGCCCGGCACTTCCCGGAGCTGGACGTCTGGTTCACCGAATGCTCGGGCGGCGAATGGAAGCCGCAATGGGCCGAGACCCTGCCCTGGATCACCCGCAACCTCGTCATCGGCAGCACCCGCCACGGCGCGCGCGGCGTGCTGATGTGGAATCTGGCGCTCGACCCGCACCACGGCCCCCACCTCGGCGGCTGCAGGGACTGCCGGGGCGTCGTCACCATCGATCCCAAGACGGGCGGCGTCACCCGCAACATCGAGTACTACGCCTTCGGCCACGCGAGCCGCTTCGTCCGCCAGGGCGCGCGGCGCGTCGATTCGGAAGGCGGCGAGCAGGGGCTGGACCACGTCGCCTTCACCAACCCCGATGGCGGCACGGTGCTCATCGTCAGCAACTCCGCGCCGCAAGCGCGCCGCTTCACGGTGCAGGCGCCGGGCCGGCGCTTCGGCTACGAACTGCCGGCCAGCGGCGTCGTCAGCTTCGTCTGGTGATGCGCGCCGCCCTGCTTGCGGCCCTGCTGGCCGCCACCAATGCCCAGGCGCTGGAACTGGCCGGCGTGTTCACCGACCACATGGTGCTGCAACGCGAGGCGCCGCTGCGCGTCTGGGGCCAGGCCGAGCCCGGCCAGCCCGTGCGCGTACAGCTCGCCGGCCACGAGGCCAGCGCCCGCACCGGCGCGGACGGCCGCTGGCAGGCCACGCTGGCGCCGCTGAAGGCGGGCGGCCCGCATGTGCTGCGGGTCAGCGCCGGCAGCGAGCAGCGCGCGCTCGCCGACGTGCTGATCGGCGACGTCTGGATCGCCGCCGGCCAGTCCAATATGGAATGGCGGCTGGCCGACTCGAACGACGCCGCCGCCGACATCGCCGCCGCCGGCCAGCACCCGCTGATCCGCCACGCCAAGATGCCCCATCGCACCGCCCTCGCGCCCCTGCGCGACGCGCCGCCGCTGCGCTGGGAGGTGAGCAGCGCCGCGACGGCCGGCGACTTCAGCGCCGTGGCCTGGCATTTCGCGCGCCGCGTGCAGGCCGACGCGAAGGTGCCCATCGGCATCCTCAACCTGAGCTGGGGCGGCACCCACGTCGAGACCTGGACCAGCCCGCGCGCCAACGCCGCCGACCCCGAACTGGCCGCCGTGATGCGCGCGATGCCTGCCGACGCGGCCGGCTTCGTGCAGCGCCGCCAGGGCCAGATGCTGGCGCGCGTCCGCGCCTTCCAGGGCAGCGCGCCCGCCGCCCTCGCCCTCGCCGGCGCCGACCCCGCGCTGGACGACGCCGCCTGGCCTACGCTGAACGCGCCCCAGGTCTGGGAGGCGCAGGGCCTGCACGGCCTGGACGGCCAGGTCTGGCTGCGCCGCCACGTGAGGCTGACCGCCGCCGAGGCCGCAGGCGCCGCGACGCTGCACCTCGGCCTCATCGACGACTGCGACGAGAGCTTCGTCAACGGCCGGCCCGTCGGCCAGACCTGCGGCTGGGACACGCCCCGCGCCTACGCGCTGCCGGCCGGCCTGCTGCACGAGGGCGACAACCTCGTCGCCGTGCGCGTGAGTGACACCGGCGGCGACGGCGGCATCCACGGCCCGGCCGCGAACCTGCGCCTCGACACCACGGCCGGTGCCAAGCCCCTGGCCGGCCGCTGGCAGGCGCAGGTCGAGGGCTTGCAGCCGACCGACCAGCCCGGTCCCAACGACCTGCCCAGCCTGCTCTTCAACGGCATGGTCCAGCCCTTCACGCCTCTGGCGGTGCATGGCGTGATCTGGTACCAGGGCGAGACGAACGCGCCGCGCGCGGCCCGCTATGCCCAGGCCTTCCCGCGCCTCATCACGGACTGGCGCGCGCAGTGGGGGCAACCGCGCCTGCCCTTCTACTTCGTGCAGATCTCGTCCTACGGCCCACGCCCGCCGCTGCCCGAGGGCAGCGCCTTCGCCGAGCTGCGCGAGGCACAGCGCCAGACGCTGAAACTGCCCGCCACCGGCATGGCCGTCAGCATCGACGTGGGCGACGCCCACGACATCCACCCGCGCGACAAGCGCACGGTGGGCGAACGCCTCGCCCGCATCGCGCTGGCGCAGACCTATGGCAAGCCCATGCCCTTCAAGGGCCCGACGCTGCGCGCCAGTCGGCGCCTGCCTGACGGCAGCTTCGAGCTGCGCTTCGACGACGTGGCCGGCGGCCTTGCCACGCGCGGCGGCGGCCCGCTGCTGGGCTTTGCCCTCGCGGGCGAGGACCAGCGCTTCGTCCCGGCCCGCGCCGAGATCACCGGCCGCGACCGCGTGCGCGTGTGGAGCGAGGCCCTGAAGTCGCCCGCCGCGCTGCGCTACGCCTGGGGCGACACGCCGCTGGATGCCAACCTCGTCGATGGCGCCGGCCTGCCGGCCTCGCCCTGGCGCAGCGATCGCTGGCCCTTGGTCACGCGCGACGTTCGCCCGGAGTTCTGAGCAGCGGTAAAAGGACCGTTCCCGCGGCGTGGGCAGGCCCTAGGATGGGCCGATGACCTGGCTGCTGCTGATCAGTTCCAGCCTGCTGCTGATGGCCGGCGTTGCGATGCTGGTGCTGTCCCGGCTGGAGCCGGCCCACCACCACATCCGCGACTGGGGCTGGAGCCACATCTTCCTCGCCTTCGGCCTGGCCCTGGGCGTGGCCCTGGTGCCGGCCGACCAGCAGTCCCTGCACTACCGGCTGCAGGCGCCCGTGGCCACGGCCTGCATCGTCGCCTCGCTGGCCTGGCAGCTCGCCGGCGCCAGCCACTACCGCGGCCGGCCCTGGCACTGGCGGCGCACGCTGCCGATCTTCCTCGGCCTGCTGGGCTTCATCCTCGTGCTGGCCCTGGTGCAGCTGCGCCTGGCCATCGTTGCCTCGGCCCTGCTGCTCACCGGTGGCGCTCTGCTGGCCGCGTGGTGGCTGTGGCAGGGCGGCGGCACGGCCGAGCGCATCGTCGCCGGCTGCTTCGCCGCGCTCGGCCTGGTGCATCTGAGCGGGCCGCTGATCGACCCGTTCGCCCGCTCCGCCGTCACCCACGTCGTCGGCACCTATGTGCAGGGCACCCTGGCCATGGCGCTGATCCTGCTGTCCGTGCGCCGCGCCCACCACGAGACCCAGCGCGTCAACGCTCGCCTGCGCCAGCTCTACGAACAGTCCATGCAGGGCCTGCTGGTCATCCGCGACGGCCGCGTGCTCTACGCCAACCCGGCCGCGCTGGCGATCTTCGGCGTCGCCCGCGTCGAGGACTTCGGCAACGTCGCGGCGCAGATCGCGGCCCCCGAACTTGATGCCGCACGGGCGCGCTACCGGCAACTGATCGAGGCGCGCGACGGCCACATCGGCTGGGAAGGCGAGCGCTACCGCCGCGACGGCAGCGCCATCTATCTGCGCGGCAGCTCCAGCTATATCGAATGGGACGGCGGCCCGGCCCTGCTCGCCCTGGTGCTGGACGACACCGCGCGCCAGCGCGCCACCGAGGCGCTGCGCCGCCAGGCCCTGCACGACGAACTGACCGACCTGCCCAACCGCCACGCCGCGCTGGACCGCCTGGCCGAGCTGACGGCGCCGGGCGCCCCCGGCTTCGCGCTGCTGTCGGCCGACCTGGACCGCTTCCAGCTCATCAACGAAAGCCTCGGCCACGAGACCGGCGACGCCCTGCTGCAGGGCATCGCCGCGCGGCTGCGCGAGGCCCTGCCGCCCGAGGCCCTGGTCGCGCGCCTGGGCGAGGACCAGTTCCTGCTGCTGCAGCCCGGCATCGCCGACGACGCGGCGGCCCTGCTCGCCGGCCAGCGCCTGTTGGCGCTGATGAAGGCGCCCTTCGCCGTCGGCCACCGGGCGCTGCACGTGCATCTGTCGGTCGGCATCGCGCGCTTCCCCGCGCATGGCCTGGGCGGTGCCGCCCTGCTGCGCGCGGCCGACGTGGCCATGCACCAGGCCAAGCAGCAGGCGGGGGCGGCCGTCGTCCTCTTCCAGCCCGGCATGGCGGCCGGCGCGGGCGGGCTGCTGGAAGTCGAGCAGGCCCTGGCCGCCGCCATCGAGCGCGAGGAATTCCTGTTGGAGTACCAGCCCAAATTCGCGGCCGGTACGCGTCGCCTCGCCGGCTTCGAGGCCCTGGTGCGCTGGCAGCGCCCGGGGCGCGGCCGCGTCAGCCCGCTGGACTTCATCCCTGCCGCCGAGCGCACCGGCCAGATCGTGCCCCTGGGCACGCTGATCCTGCGCCAGGCCGCCCGGCAGTTGCGCGCCTGGCAGCAGCAGGGCCTCACGCCGCTGCCGGTGGCCGTCAACGTCTCGCCGCTGCAGTTCGAGGACGGCGGCTTCGCCGACGGCCTGCTCCATCTCATGCGCGCCCATGGCGTGGCGCCGGCGCTGATCGAGGTCGAGATCACCGAGACCGCCGCGATGACGCATATGGACCGCGTGCTGCCCCAGCTCGCGCGGCTGCGCGAGGCCGGCGTGGGGGTCGCCTTCGACGACTTCGGCACCGGCCAAAGCTCGCTCACCCTGCTGCGCCGCCTGCCGATCACGACGCTCAAGCTGGACCGCAGCATGATCGAACCCCTGCCCGAGCCGGCGGCCGGCGCCGTCGTGCGCGCGGCCTGCGTGGTGGCGGAGGCCTTGGGCCTGGCCGTGGTCGCCGAAGGTGTCGAGACCGAGGCCCAGGCCGCCGAGGTCGAACGTCTCGGCTGCACGCATCTGCAGGGCTGGCTGCTGGCCCGGGCGCTCGCGCCCGACGCGGCCGGCGCGCTGCTCAGCGCGCCATCAATTCACCCATGCGAATCGAGCCCCCCGGCCGCCACGCCGGGTTGAACTGCAGGCCGCTCTTCTCGAACAGCATGACCACCGTGGAGCCGAGCAGGAAGCGGCCCATCTCGTCGCCCTGGGCCAGCCGAATGTCGGCGGGGACGAGCGTCGGCGCCGGGCCGCCCCAAGCCGGCGCAGCCCCCTCGGGGGGCAGCGGCGTACTCGCCGCGTGGGGGCTCACATACACCCATTCGCGCACCGGGCCTTCGCGCTTGACGAGCCCCTGCCACACCGTCGCCATGCTGCCGACGATGGTCGCGCCGACCAGCACCAGCACCCAGCGGCCCAGCGCCTCGTCGTCGAACACGCAGACCAGCCGCTCATTGCGCGCGAACAGCCCCGGCACGCCGCGCGCCGTCGTCGGGTTCACCGAGAACAGCGCGCCCGGCACATGGACCATCCTGACCAGCCGCCCCGCAGCCGGCATGTGGATGCGGTGGTAGTCGCGCGGGCTCAGGTAGAGGTTGGCGAACAGCCCGTCCTGGAAGCGCGCGGCAAGCTGCACGTCGCCGCCGAGCAGCGCCGTTGCCGTGAAGCGCTGGCCCTTGGCCTGGAAGATCTGGCCGCCCTCGATGCGGCCCACCTGGCTGATCGCGCCATCCACCGGGCAGATCAGCGGCGCATCCGCGAGGGGCCGCGCGCCGGGCTTCAGCGCCCGGGTGAAGAAGTCGTTGAAGCTCGCGTAGGCGGTGATGTCGCCTTCAGCCGCCTCGCCCATGTCCACGCCATAGCGGGCGACGAAACGGCGGATGGCGGCCGTCGTGATGCCGCCCAGCGGTTTGGACGCGTAGTGCCCGGCCAGGCGCGTCATGGCCAGCTTGGGCATCAGGTACTGCGGCAGGACTTTGAGGCGGTCGAACATGGCATGGGCGCCGTGAAGGGTCGCGGATTCTAGGAGCGCCCCCCGGGGCCAAGGACTAGGGTCAGCGCGGACAATCCGGGCCGATGTCCCTGATCCACAGCTCCTTCTACCGCTTCACGCCGGTTGCCGACCCGACCGCCTTCGCCGCCTGGCTGCGCGAGGCGGCCGGGGCCCTGGGCGGCGTCGTGCTGGTGGCCCCCGAGGGCCTGAGCGCGGCCGTGGCGGGCGAGGCGGCGGACGTGTACGCCTTCGAGGCCGAACTGGCGCAACAACCCGGCTTCGCCGGCCTGCATTTCAAGCACAACGACTGCGCGCGCCCGCCGTTCAGCCGGCTCAAGGTCTCCGTCAAGCGCGAGATCGTCGCCTTCGGCATCCCGGGTGTGCAGGGCGATGCGACGGACACGCACGTCAGCCCGCAGCGCTGGCGCGAACTGCTGGACGAGCCCGGCACCGTCGTGCTGGACAACCGCAACAGCTTCGAGTTCAAGCTCGGCCGCTTCCGCGGCGCCATCGACCCCGGCGTCGCCCACTTCCGCGACTTCCCGGCCTACGTCGAGGCCCGCCGCGACGAGTGGCGGGGCCGGACGGTGGCGATGTACTGCACCGGCGGCGTCCGCTGTGAAAAGACGGCGGCGTGGATGCAGGCGCGCGGCTTGAAGGTGGCGCAGCTCGATGGCGGCATCCTCAACTACTTCGCGGTCTTCCCCGACGCGGCGCAAGACTGGCAGGGCGAGTGCTACGTCTTCGACAAACGAATCGCCATCGACGCCGCCGCCCGCGAGACGTGTACGACGGCCGAGCAGGTGTTCACCGACCCGGCCGATGCCTGGCGGCTGGCGCGGGCGCGGCGGCTGGACCCTTGAAACCCGGGGCCTTCCGGCGAGGCCCGACAATCGGCGCCTCGCTTCGAGCCCCCAACCATGTCCCATCTGATCGTCCACGGCGGCACGCCCCTTTCGGGCCGCATCGTTCCCTCGGCCAACAAGAACGCCGTCCTGCCCATCCTCTGCGCCACGCTGCTGACCCGCCAGCCGGTGCGGCTGCGCGGCGTGCCCGAGATCACCGACGTGAAGAAGATCGTCGAGGTCTTCCGCAAGCTCGGCTCGCACGTCGAGCTGGACTTCGCCACCGGCATCCTCGACGTGCACCACGAGCACACGCATTTCGACCCCGCCACCGACCGCCTGCCCGAGGAAATGCGCTCGTCCATCATGCTGGTGCCCGGCCTGATGGCGCGCTTCGGCGCCGCGCGCATCGAGGACGACGTCAAGGGCTGCACGCTGGGCGCGCGCGAGATCGACCCGCACGTCGAGGTCTTCCAGCGCTTCGGCGCCGAGGTCGAGCGCCTGCCGGACGGCCTCGTGCTGCGCGTGCATCGCCCGCTGCATGCCAACGACCACTGGACGGACTACGCCTCGGTCACGACGACCGAGAACTTCGTGCTCTGCGCCGCACTCGCCGACGGCACGTCCACGTTGACCAATGCCGCCAGCGAGCCGCACGTGCAGGAGTTCTGCAACTTCATGTCGATGATGGGCGCGCGCATCGAGGGCCATGGCACGTCCAAACTCAAGATCACCGGCGTCGGCGAACTCGGCGGCGCGGACTACAGCTTCACCGAGGACTTCCACGAGATCGTCACCTTCCTCGCGCTCGGCGCCATCACCGGCGGCGACGTGCGCGTGAAGAACGGCGCGCCGGAGATGTTCCCGCTGCTGGACCGCACCTTTGCGAAATTCGGCGTGCAGATCGTCCACGAGGACGGCTGGAGCCGCTGCATCACGCACGGGCCGCTCAAGGTCAAGGAGCCCTTCACGCGCAACATCCTGCAGAAGGTCGAGGCGGCGCCCTGGCCCTATGTGCCGGTGGACCTGCTGCCCATCTTCGTGGCGCTCGGCGTCAAGGCCGAGGGCAGCGTGATGTTCTGGAACAAGATCTACGACGGCGCGATGGGCTGGACCAGCGAACTCGCCAAGTTCGGCGCGCACGCCTTCCTGAGCGACCCGCACCGCATGATCACCTTCGGCGGCAAGCCGCTCTCGCCGGCCGAGGTGGACAGCCCCTACATCATCCGCGTCGCCATCGCGCTACTGATGGTGGCGGCCAGCATCCCGGGCCGCAGCGTGATCAAGAACGCGACGCCCATCCGCCGCGCCCACCCCAATTTCGTCGAGAACATCGGCCGATTGGGCGCCCGCATGGAGTGGGTGGAAGGCGAATAGGTGCGCCGCTGGCTCGCGGCGGCCTGCCTGCTGGCCTCGGCCGCGCAGGCCGACACCATCCGCTGGGTGGCGCAGGACGTGCCGCCGCATTTCAGCTTCGTCCAGGGCCACCCGCCGCGTTCGCCGGCCGAACTGGGGCATGGCGAGGTGGACGGCTTCATGCGCGTGCTGCTGGCGCGGCTGCCGCAGTTCCGCCATGAGTTCGTCGCGGCCGGCACGGCGCGCTACGAGGCCGAGAGCCGGCGCGGCCAGACGCTGTGCTCCACGCTGCACGTGCGCACGCCCGAGCGCCTGCGCTGGGCCTATTTCTCGCACCTCTACCCGCCGCTGGTGTCGCGCGAGATCCACGTCATCGTGCCGCGCCCGCTGCTGGCCGCGCTGCAGGCCCATCCGCCGCCCGACGGCCTGCTCGTGCTGGCCCGGCTGCTGGAGCGCCACGACCTGCACCCGCTGGTGGCGCGCGACCGCGCCTTCGGCCCGCAGATCGACGGCCTGCTGGCCCGCCACACCGTGCCGCGCCTGGCCGCCGGCGCCAAATACAGCCACCAGTTGCTGGACATGCTGCGCGCCGGCCGCATGGACTACACGCTGGAATACCCCGCCGTCGTGCAGGACTACCTCGCCCGCGCGGGCGACCCCGGCGCCCTCGTCGCGCTGCCGGTGGCCGAGGGCCTGAGCACGCTGCTGGCCACCGTCTCCTGCAGCCGCACGCCCGAGGGCCTGCGCCGCATCCAGGCCATCGACGCCGCCGTGCGCGAACTCGCGCGCGAGCCCGACCGCGCCGCCTGGGTGCGCGAGTGGCGCGGTGAGCGCGCCGATGCCCGCGATCTCGGGCGCATCAATGCCTATATGGACGAGCGCGCCCGCGGCGGCCCGCGCATCGAGTGAGCGCCGCGCCGGGCCGCCCCAAGCAAGCTCGCTCCCGCCTGGCGGGAGTGAGCCCGGACATGGGATGCCCAGTGGGCATCCCATGCCTGGCGAACGCCTGGCCGCGCTGTCGGCCAGGCAAGCGCGCAGCGCGAAGGGTGCGCCAGTGAGCCGGCCGCAGAAACCCGCGCTGCCGCTGCGTGAAGGCGTCAGCGCCAGCGCCGTGTTCTGCCCGCCCGGCCCCTGGCCGACGCTGCTCGCCTTCCTCGCGGAACGCCTGCCCCGGGTGGACGACTGGGCCGAGCGCCTCGCGCGCGGCGACGTGGTGGACGACGACGGTCGCCCCGTCGGCACTGCTGCCACGGCCTATCGGCCGAACCGCCGCGTCTACTACTGGCGCCACCTCGACGCCGAGCCCGACGTCCCCGGCCGCGAGCGCGTCCTCTTCCAGGACGAACACCTGCTCGTCGCCGACAAGCCCCACTTCCTGCCTGTCACGCCCAGCGGCCTCTACGCCCGCCAGACGCTGATGGCGCGGCTGCGCCACGCCACCGGCCTCGCGGACCTCAACCCCGTCCACCGGCTGGACCGCGAGACGGCCGGCCTCGTCGTCTTCAACCTGCGGCGCGAGGAGCGCGATGCCTACCACCGCCTGTTCCGCGAGCGCGCCGTCGAGAAGGTCTACGAGGCCATCGCACCGCTGGCCGCCGGCCCCTGGCCGCGGGTGCTGCGCCACCGCCTCGCGGAGCCCGAGGGCGAGGGCTTCATGCAGATGCAGGTCATCGACGGCGAGCCCAATGCCGAGACCTGGGTCGATCTCGTCGCGCCGCTGCCCGGCCACCTCGCCCGCTACGAACTGCGCCCGCGCACCGGCCTGCGCCACCAGTTGCGCGCGCAGATGAACGCCATCGGCCTGCCCCTGGTCGGTGACCGCATCTACCCCGTGCTGCAGCCCCACGAGAACCCGCCGCGCTTCGCCGCGCCGCTGCGCCTCGTCGCGCGCGCCATCGCCTTCACCGACCCCGTCACCGGCCAACGGCGCGGCTTCGAGCGCGACGCCCCGACAATCACGCCGTGATGACTCCCCAAGATCAGGTCCAGGAACTGCGCCGCCAACTGCAGTCCCTGCTCGACGCCGCGACGGCCAACGAGCGCAAGCTGGACCGTTTCGACGCGCTGGAGCGCCGCCTCATCGCCGTCACCTCGATGGAAGAGCTGGTCAACCTGCTGCTCGTCGATTGCCGCAGCGACTTCGGCCTGGACGCCGCCGAGCTGTGGCTGCTCGACCCCGACGAGGAGCTGCGCCGCGCGCTGCCCGCCCTGCCCATGGCCCGCGCGCCCCGGCTGCTGGACGGTCATGGGCCGCTGAAAGACCTCTTCGGCGCCCAGCGCCTGACCCGCCTCATCGGCCCCGGCCCCGACCAGGCCCTGCTGCCCCTGGCCTTCGGCGGCGACGCCGGCATCCGCTCCGCCGCGCTGCTGCCGCTGATCCGCCAGGGCCTGCTGATCGGCAGCCTGCACCTCGGCTCGCGCGACCCCGAGCGCTACGACGCTGCCTCGGGCACCAAATTCCTCGACCGCCTCGCGGCCATCGGCGCCATCGCCATCGAGAGCATGCTCAACCGCGAGCGCCTGCGCCGCGCCGGCATGACCGACGGCCTCACCGGCGTCCACAACCGCCGCTATTTCGACCATCGCAGCCTGATCGAATTCAGCCAGGCCGTGCGCCACCGCTACCCGCTGGCCTGCCTGTTCCTGGACATCGACCACTTCAAGGCCATCAACGACCGCCACGGCCACCCGGCCGGCGACGAGGTGCTGCGCCAGGTCGGCGGCCTGATCCTGCGCTCGCTGCGCACCGGCGACCTCGCGGCGCGCTACGGCGGCGAGGAATTCGTCATCCTGCTGCCGCGCACCGACCTGACCGGCGCCTGCGAAGTGGCCGAGCGCATCCGCCTGCTCGTGCAGGAAGCGCCCTTCGTCACGCCCGAGGGCGGCACCGTCGGCGCCACCCTGTCCGTCGGCCTGGCCATGCTGCCCGCGGGCGCCACCAGCTTCGCCGAGCTGCTCGCCGCCGCCGACCGTGCCGTCTACGACGCCAAGCGCGCCGGCCGCAACCGCACGGTCGCCGCCGAGTCTGCCGCGCCCTGAGACAAACCCCGAGCGGTGCGGCCGGGGGCGGCCGTGACAATTTGTGCCCTGCGACAGCCTTGTCAGCGTTGGCATATGGGCACCGAATCCTTCGCCGAAGACCCCCCGCGCCGCGCCGCCCCGCGCCGGCTCGGCTCGCTGCGCCTGCGGCTGGCGCTGGCCGTGCCGCTGCTGGCGGCGCTGATCGTCGGCGTCTTCGAGTGGAGCCTGGGCGGCTACGAGCCGCTGGCCGAAGGCCTGGCGCGCACGGCCTGGCTGGTGCTGCTGCTCAGCGCCGCGCAGTTGTTGCTCATCGAGGCCCTGCTGCTCAAGCCCCTGCGCCGGCTCGCGGCCGGCTGCGAGGCGATGGAATCCGCCCCCACGCCGCTGGCACCGCCGACGCCCGACGCGGCCGCGCCGCCCGGCCTGGGCCTCGCCGCCGAGCTGGACCGCATCGGCCACGCGATGCGGCGCGCCTGCGGCTCGCTGTGGCAGCAGGACCAGGACGCCCGCGAACTGCGCCGCGAGCTGGCCCAACAGCGCCACCTGCTGCACGAGGCCCATGCGGCGCTCGACGCCACGCAGCGCGAACTGGCCGGCCTCGTGCGCACCGACGCGCTGACCGGCATCGCCAACCCGCGCGCCTTCGACGAGGCGCTGCGGCGCGAATTCAAGCGCGCCCAGCGCCAGCGCGGCCTGCTCGCGCTCGCCGTGCTCGACCTCGACCAGTTCAAGCAATTCAACCTCGTCCACGGCAGCGACGCGGGCGACCGCGCGCTGCAGCGCGTCGCGGCCCTGCTCAACGAGCGCTTCAAGCGCGACACCGACGTCGTGGCCCGCCTCGGCGGCGAGGAATTCGTCGTGCTGATGCCCGGCTCCGGGATGGCCGAGGCCCAGGGCGTGCTGGAGTCCCTGCGTGACGACCTGCGCGCGCTGCGCCTGCCCGATGGCGCAGGCGAGCTGACGCTCAGCATCGGCCTCGCGGCGGCCAGCCCGGCCCACCCCTATCTGAGCGCCCAGGCGCTGCTGCAGGCGGCCGACGAGGCGCTCTACATCGCCAAGCACGCCGGAAGGGACCGGCTCAGCCTCGCCGCTTAGCGGCCATGTTCCTGCGCGGCGAGCAACTGCTCGTTGACGCGGCGCGCGGCGCGCAGCACCAGCGTCTCGTCGAGCTGCGCCTGCGGCGCGATCTGGCTGGCCACCTCGTCGAGCTGCTCGGGGTGGATGAGCAGGGCCCAGGCCACCGTCGAGATCGCCGCGACGCTGCGGCGCGCGAGGCTCTCGGGCATGGTCAGCGTTGCCTGGATCTCGACGTGGTGGCGCACGCTGGCCACCGCCGCCGGCGCCAGGCCCCAGCTCTCGCACAGCGCGGCGCCCAGCGCGTCGTGGCTGACGCCGAAGGCCGTGCGTTCCAGCTCCACCAGTTCCGCATCGCGCGGCGCGGCGCGCAGCATCGCCGGGTAATGCGTCGGCGCATGGCGGTAGAGCACGGCCTTGCCGCACTCCTCGAACAGGCCGGCCGAATGCGCGGCCCAGGGGTCCACGCCCAGCATCTGGCCCATGCGGCCCATCAGCAGGCCGCGCTGCGAGGCGCGCGACCACACCGATTCCAGCTCCGCCGCCGCCGGGAAGGCCGCGCGCAGGCCCATCTCGAAGGTGATGGCCGCCACCTCGCGCATGCCCAGATAGGTCAGCGCCTGATGCACCGTCTGCACCCGGCCGCGCAGGCCGTAGAGCGAGGAATTGACCGCCTTCATGACGGCCGCCGCCAGCGCCATGTCCGTCTCGACCAGGGCCGACATGGCCTGCAGGTCGATGTCCTCGGCCGCCATCAGCAGCGAGAGCTTGACCAGGACCTCGGGCTGGGTCGGGATCTCGATGTCCAGATTGCGCAGTTGCGGATCGACGGGCATGGTGGCTGAGGGGCGCTGGAGGGGAATGCGCGATGGTAGATCAGCGCAGGAAGGCGTCCCAGGCCGTCTTGAGGATCAGCGCGCCGACGACGACGACGAACACCCCGCGCACGAAGCCCGCGCCATGCCGCAGCGCCAGCCGCGTGCCCGCGAGGCTGCCGGCGACATTGGTCACCGCCATCAGCGCCGCCACCTGCCACCAGACATGGCCTTTGCCGATGAACAGCACCAGCGCGAAGGCATTGGTCACCAGGTTCATCAGCTTGGCCGTGGCCGAGGCGTGCAAAAAGTCGTAGCCCAGCACGCGCACGAACAGGAAGACGAAGAAGCTGCCCGTGCCGGGGCCGAAGAAGCCGTCGTAGAAGCCCACGCCCAGCGCGATGGCGCCGGCCGCCAGCGCCTCGGCGCGGCCGTGGAAGCGCGGCGCGTGCTCACGGCCCAGGTCCTTCTTCGCCAGCGTGTAGACGAACACGGCCAGCAGCACCAGGGGCAGGGCCTTGCGCAGGCCGTCGGGGCTGGCCAGCGTCAGCGCCCAGGCGCCCGCGAAGCTGCCGGCCCCGGCCAGCAACGCGGCCGGCAGCAGGCGCCGCCAGGGCAGGTCCACCCGCCGCGCGTACTGCAGCGTCGCCCAGGCCGTGCCCCAGACGGACGCCCCCTTGTTCGTGCCCAGCAGCGTGGCCGGCGCCGCACCGGGGAAGGTGCCGAACAGCGCCGGCACCAGCACCAGCCCCCCGCCCCCGGCCACGGCGTCGATGAAGCCGGCCAGCAGCGAGGCTGCGGCGACGATGAGCAGGTCGAACATCTCTTGAATGATGAATTTGCGGGCCGAGCGCCGGGCCGCCCCAAGCCGGCCCGTCAATCGCCGTCCCCCCGGGGGACCGACCAGACTCGCGCGCGTCCAGCGCCAGCGAGGCTGGGCGAGGGGCTCAAAGAAAAACGGCCACCAGGGGTGTCTGGTGGCCGCCGGGATTGTCTTCGCGGTTACGAAGCAATCGTGCTTGTCTTGTCTCCTCACAACCCGCCCGGCGGCCCTGGGGTCAGCCCGGGAACCGCGTCGAGTGGCGGAAATGTAGTGCCCTGTCACGGTGCAGTCACTGGGGGAAGCCCGGGTTCTCTGGCCACGAAAGGTGCGTTGTCGCCCCAAATGAGTGCGCACCGTTACCTCGCCGTTACCTCGGCGACGCCGCCCCTCGCGGTAAAAATCCGCGCCATGCGCCGCCTGCTGTTTCCGCTGCTGACCCTGCTGGCCGCCTGCGGTGGCGGGGGTGGCGGCGCGGTGGAGCGGCCGGCGGCCGGCCCCAACCGCAGCCTGCTGCTGACGCTGCCGGCCAGCGGCCTCGCGCCGGCCGATCTGGCCGTCATCGTCGCCGAGGGCGACCCGCTCAGCGAGGCCGTCGGCGCCGCCTATGTGGCCGCGCGCGGCGTGCCGGCCGCCAACCTGATCCGGGTGCGCGTCGATACCCGCCTCGACGCCCTGCCGGCCGCCGACTTCATGTTGCTGAAAAACGACATCGACGCCCGATTGCCGGCTGGCATCCAGGCCACGCTGCTGACCTGGGCGGCGCCCAGCCGCGTCGTCGGCGCCTGCGCGATGGGCATCACCAGCGCGATGGCCTTCGGCTTCGACACGCGCCACTGCAACCCCAGCCCGGCGACGGCGCTCTGCACCGACACCGCCGCCTCGCCCCTCTACGACAGCGAAACTCGCCGCCCCCAGGCCGAGCTCGGCCTGCGCCCTTCGATGCTGCTCGGCGCGACGACGCTGGGTGCGGCGCAGGCGCTGATCGCGCGCGGCCTCGTCGCCGACGCCAGCCGGCCGGCCGGCGAGGGCTGGCTGGTGCGCACCAGCGACGTGGACCGCAGCGTGCGCTGGAACGACTTCGCCGGCCTGCCGGCCGCCTGGGCCGGCGCGCTGGCGCTGAACTATGTGGACAACGGCGCCGGCCCGGCCGCCGCCAATGCGCTGTCGGGCAAGAGCGGCGTGCTCTTCTACCTGACCGGCCTCGCCAGCGTCCCCCAGCTCGCCACCCTGGAATTCAGCCCCGGCGCGCTGGCCGACACCCTGACCTCGACGGGCGGCCTGCTGCCCACGGGCGGCGGCCAGATGCCCATCACCGCCTGGCTGGACGCCGGCGCGACGGCCAGCTACGGCACCGTCGAGGAGCCCTGCAACCTCACGCAGAAGTTCTCGCGCGCCTCGGTGCTGATCGACCAGTACTGGCGCGGCGCCACCGCCATCGAGGCCTATTGGAAGGCCGTGCAGCGGCCGGGCCAGGGCCTGTTCGTCGGCGAGCCGCTGGCCCAGCCCTTCCGCGACGCGCCGGGCTTCAGCATCGTCGGCGACGAATACCGCATCAGCACGCGCAGCCTGCGCCCCGGCGGCCGCTACAGCCTGGACTATCTGCAGGGCGCCACCTGGACCACGCTCGCCAGCTTCACCGGCGTGCTTGGCCAGCCCCTGGACGCCCGCGCGCCGCTGCCGCCCGCTGCCGCGACGCGCATCCGCTGGCAGGGCCCCTGCCCCGAGGACGCGACGCGAAGCTGCACGCTGTCACAGTCGTCATGAAGCGCCCCGACAATGCGGGGCGGTCAAATCCCGATTGCCGGGCCTTCGCCGCCGTTGAACAGTCGCTTTCCCCGTCGTCGCCCCATCGCCATGCCGTTCCACCGCCCCCGCGGCTTCACGCTGCTCGAACTCCTCGTCGTCATGGTCATCATCGGCCTGCTGGCCGGCTACGTCGGCCCGAAGTTCTTCGGCCAGATCGGCAAGAGCGAGGTCAAGGCGGCGCGGGCGCAGATCGACGCCCTCACCAAGTCGCTCGACCAGTACCGCATCGACGTCGGCCGCTACCCCAGCACCGAGCAGGGCCTGGCCGTGCTGGTGGCGCGCCCGGGCGACGAGCCGAAATGGGCCGGCCCCTATCTGTCCAAGGCCGTGCCCAAAGACCCCTGGGGCCATGACTACCAATACCGCAGCCCCGGCGAGCATGGCGACTACGACCTGCTGAGCTGGGGCCGCGACGGCCGCCCCGGCGGCGAAGGCGAGGACGCCGACCTCGTCTCCTGGTGACATGAAGCCCCCATGCGAATTGCATTCGCGGCCCCCCGCGGGGGCGCGCCAGCGCCTGCGGGCGGCCGGGCGGCGCTGACGATGGCCGTTTTCCAAACCCGCCTGCTGCGCGCGGGCGCCGTCGTGACGGAGCGCGTCGAGGCGCCCGACCGTGCTGCCGTCGCCGCCGTGCTCGGCGTGCCGCCCCAGCATGTGCTGGACGTGCGCGAGCTGGCGGCCCCCGCCGCCGGCCGCCGCCGCCGCGCGCGCTTCCCGCTGCAGCTCTTCAGCCAGGAACTCGCCGTGCTGCTGGACGCCGGCATCGCGCTGCTCGAAGCGCTCAACACCCTGCGCGAGAAGGAAGGCCAGCCCGGCGTGCGCGCGGCGCTGGACGCCGTCATCGCCCAGATCGAGCAGGGCCAGCCCCTGTCCGCCGCGCTGCGCCAGCAGCCGCAGGCTTTCGACGAACTCATCTGCGCCATCGTCGCGGCCAACGAGAAGACCGGCCAGCTTTCCACGGCGCTGGCCCAGCACGCCCGCTACCTCGCCTGGGTGGACGCGCTGCGCTCCCGCCTCGTCGCCGCCCTGGTCTACCCGCTGATGCTGCTGGGCGTGGGCGGCGCGGTCATCCTCTTTCTGCTGCTCTATGTGCTGCCGCGCTTCGCCGGCATCCTGGAAGCGACCAGCGCCGACCTGCCCTGGGCTTCGCGGGTGCTGATCGAATTCGGCCAGACGGCCGGCACGCATCCGGGCCTCGTCATCGGCGGCCTAGCCGCAGTCGGTTTCGCGGTGTTCGCGCTGATCCGCCAGCCCGCCGTGCGCCAGCGTGCCCAGGCGGCGCTGTGGACGCTGCCCGGCCTCGGCCCCCGGCTGCGCGTATTGGCGCTGGCGCGGCTCTACCGGTCGCTGGCCATGCTGCTCGCCTCGGGCGTGCCGGCGCTGGCGGCCTTGAAGATCGTCACCGACGTGGTGGCCGCGCCTTGGCGCGGCGCGGTGCGCGCGGCGGCGGCGCAGATCGAGCGCGGCGAGCGCCTGTCCGCCGCCTTCGACGCGCAGGACCTCGCCACGCCCGTCGCGCGCCGCATGCTGCGCGTCGGCGAGCGCAGCGGCGAGGTCGCCGCCATGCTGGAACGCGCCGCCGCCTTCCACGACGAAGAGGCCGCGCGGCTGACCGACCTGCTGTCCCGCCTCGTCAACCCGGCGCTGATGCTGATCATGGGCGTGCTGATCGGCGGGATCATCGTGCTGATGTACCTGCCGATCTTTCAGTTGGTGGAGCAAGTCCAATGACGCGCGGAGTGGCAAGCCGATCACTGCGGGCCGGGCGCCGGGCCGCCCCAAGCCGGCCCGCGTCCCCTCGGGGGACCGACTCGCGTACCCGCGAGGCGAGGGGCTCCATGACGGGCGGGATCATCGTGCTGATGTACCTGCCGATCTTCCAACTCGTGGAGCAGGTGCAGTGACGACGCTCACCGACTGGCTGCCCGCCGAGCAGGGCCCCTGGCATCTCGACTTCGAGCAATGGCCGCAGGCCCAGGCGCAGCGCTGGCGCGCGGTGCTGGCCGTCGGCGCCGATGAGCGCCGCGTGCTGCTGGCCGAGCGCGACGAGGACGCGATGCTGTTGCAGAGCGTCGAGGCCCGGCTCGGCGTGCCGGTCGGCTGGCGGCGCGCGTCGGCCGAGGCGGTCACGCATTTCCTCGGCGCGGGCGAGGCGGACTTCCGCGCGCTTTCCGACGTCGAGGACGCGCTCGCCGCCGTCGAGGACCACACCGAGGAGCTTTCCGCGCTGGCCCTGAGCGAGCAGGCCAGCCCGGTCGTGCGCCTGCTCAATGCGACCATCTACGACGCCTTGCAGGACGGTGCGTCCGACATCCACATCGAATGCACGGCCCGGGGTGCGGTGATCCGCTTCCGCGTCGATGGCGTGATGGCCCTGGTGCGCCCGGTGGAGAGCCCGCAGGTGGCCGAGCAGCTGGTGTCGCGGCTCAAGGTCATGGCGGAACTGGACATCGGCGAGCGCCGCCTGCCGCAGGACGGCCGCTTCAAGCTGCGCGTGCAGGGCCGCGAGATCGACTTCCGCCTGAGCATCATGCCCAGCGTCTTCGGCGAGGACGCGGTCATCCGCATCCTCGACCGCGCGGCCATCGCCCGCGCCGGCACGCTGACGCTGGACGCCTTGGGCTTCGGCGACGAGGAGCGCGCCGCCATCCGCCACCAGGCGCGCCAGCCCCACGGCATGCTGCTCGTCACCGGCCCGACCGGCTCGGGCAAGACGACCACGCTCTATGCCACGCTGGCCGAGATCCACACCGGCGCCGACAAGATCATCACCATCGAAGACCCGGTGGAATACCAGTTGGCCGGCGTCGTGCAGATCCCCGTCAACGAGAAGAAGGGCCTGACCTTCTCGCGCGGCCTGCGCTCCATCCTGCGCCACGACCCCGACCGCGTGATGGTCGGCGAAATCCGCGACGCCGAGACCGCCCAGATCGCCGTGCAGGCCGCGCTGACGGGCCACCTCGTGTTCAGCACGGTCCACGCGAACAATGCCTTCGACGTGATCGGCCGCTTCATGCACATGGGCCTGGACCTCTACAACGTCGTCTCGGCGCTGAATGCGGTGCTGGCGCAGCGGCTGGTGCGCCTCACCTGCAAGCAATGCGCCCAGCCCTTCACGCCCGACCCCGCCACGCTGGCGCGGCACGCCGTCATCGATGGGGCGTTCCTGAAGGGCGAGGGCTGCGGCCACTGCCGGGGCACCGGCTACAAGGGCCGGCGCGCGGTGGCCGAACTGCTGAAGCTGGACGATGGCCTGCGCGACCTGATCGCCGCCCGGGCGCCGATGTCCGAGATCAAGGCGGCGGCCAAGGCGCGCGGCATGAAGTCGCTGCGCGAGATGGCGCTGGCGGCGGTCAGCCGGGGCGAGACCACCTTCGAGGAGCTGGAACGTGTCACCCTCGATGAGTGAAGGCCTGCGCCAGCGGATCGCTGCCCGGCTGGCCCGGCCGCAGCGCCTCTTCGTCACGCCCGGCGGCGGCGAGTTCGAGGCCTGGTGCCGCGAGCGGCCCGGCACGGCGGTGGAACTCGTCGTCAGCGCCCGCGCGCTGCACGAACTGCTGGCCGAACTCGGCCTGCCGCTGGCCGGGCTGGACGCCGTGCAAGCCTATGCCGCGCAGCAGTTCGCCCACTACTTCGGCGCCGCCGCGCAGCGCTTCGCCATCGCGCCCTGGCGGCTCGGCGACGCGGCCGGTGCCTCGGCGCTGCATGGCCTCGACCTCGCCGCGCTGCGCGCTGAAGGCCAGGCCGCCCGTGTGCGTCTCGCCGCCGTGCGTCCCGCCTGGGCCGTGTGGCTGGCGGCGCTGCCGGCAGCCACGCGCGCCGGCTCGGGTCGCGTCGTGTGGCAGGAGGGAGAGGTGGCCGTCGTCATCACGCTCGACCACGGCCGCGTCGCGGGCTTGCAGTCGCGCCGCGTGCAAAGCCTGGACGACCTCGACGGCCCGGCGCCGCTCGCCGTCGGCCGGCCCGGTGACGAGCTGGCGCCCCAGCCCGGTCCGGCGACGCCGCTGCCGGACTTCCTGCCGCGCGCCAGCCGCTCGCCGCTCGCCTGGCCGCTGGCGGCCACCGGCGCCCTCGTGCTCGCCACCGCCGCCTGGAGCGCCGTGGACAGCCACCGCGCGCTCGCCGAGGCGCAAGCGGCGCGCGAGCGCGTTGCCACGCTGCGGCCGGCCGCGCCCGCTGCACGCGCCCCCCGCGCCGAGCCCGAGAACCGCGCCGCCGCCGAGGCCCGCGCGCTGCTGGCCATGCCCTGGGAGCCGCTGCTGAGCCGCGTCGAGACCGCAGGTGCCGAGGCCAAACCCATCGCCTGGCTGGGCCTGGAGGCCAGCGCCGGCCGGGGCGAACTGCGGCTGGAAGGGCTGACCCCCGACCGCCTGCTGGCCCTGCAACTGGCCGAGCGCCTGGGTATGGCGCCGGGCTGGCGGCAGGTCGTGCTGTCGCGCTTCACGGCCGCCGAGGCGGGACTGACGGGCCAGCGCTTCGAGATCCAGGCCCGCGTGGCGGGCGGGGGCGGCTCGTGAAGCGGCCCGCTTTCATCGCAGCATTGGGCTGGCCCGGCCTGGCCGGCGTGGCTGCGCTGTTGCTCGCCATCGCCGCCGCCGTGCTCGGCCAGCGCTGGGATGCTCAAGCCGAGCAATTGCAGGCCGAGGCCCGCGCGTTGCGCGCCCAGGCCCGGCCGGCCGCTGCGGCCGCTGCGCTGCCCGTCGGCGTGCAGCAATGGCAGGCCGCGCTGCCGCCGCCCGCCGCGCGCCAGCAGCGGCTGGCCGACCTGCTGGAACTCGCCATCCGCCTCGACCTCGGCGGCGCGCGCACCGAGCACCGCCTCGCCACGGTCGAGGGGCTGGAACGGCTGCGCGTGACCATGCCGGTGACGGGGCCCTATGCCCAGGTGCGCCGCTTCGTCGCCGCCGCGCTGGCCCACGACCCGGCGCTGAGCCTGGACGCGATCAAGCTGCGCCGCCCCAGCCCGCTGAGCGCCGAGGTGGACGCCGAACTGCAATGGTCGCTGCACGGAAGGGCCGCGCCATGAGGCCGCCGCGCCAGCTCGCGCTCGGCGCCGCCCTCGCGGCGACGCTGGCCGCCACCGCCTGGCTCGCCACGCGGCCCGAGGACGAAGCCACGGCCGCCGCCGCACCCGCCCGCCGCGCGGTGGCCGCCGCATCGGCACCAGTCGCTGCGCCGGCTGCCGAAGGCCGCCAGCCCTGGGCCGAACCCGCCCCCGCCCAACTCGCCGCATGGCAGCCACCCCCGCCGCCGTCGCCGCCCCCCGCGCCACCGCCCCAGGCCGCCGTGGCGCTGGCGCCGCCGCCGCCGGTCGCGCCGCCCGCGCCCTACCAGATGATCGGCCGCCTCGTCGAAGGCGAGGGCGCCCGCGCCGTCGAGGTGGCGCTGCTGGCCGGCCCGAACCAGGCCCTCAGCGCCCGGCCCGGCGAGGTGCTCGACGGGCAGTGGCGCGTCGAGCAGGTGTCCGCCAGCGGCGTGCGCCTGACCTGGCTGCCCGGCCAACTCCCTCAGAACATCGTTTTCAAGGCCGCGCCATGAAGCCGCTTCTCACCCTACTCAGCGTCCTGCTGCTCGCCGCCTGCGCCAACCCGGCGCTGCGCCAGGCCGAGGACCTCGGCCGCAGCAACCAGTGGCCGGCCGCGCTGCGCGTGCTGGACGCCGCCGTCGCCCAGGACCCCGCCGACCCGCAGTTGCGCGCCGCCCAGGTGCGCGCCCGCGAGCAGACCGCCGCCCGCCTCGTGCTGCAGATCGAGGCGCTGCGCGGCGCCGGCCGCTGGGACGAGGCCGCCGCGCTGCTGGGCCAACTGGCCCAGGCCGACGCCCGCCACCCGCGCCTCGCCGCGCTGACGGCGGAGGTCGAGCGCAGCCGCCGCCAGGGCGCGCAGTTGGCCGCCGGCCGCGCCGCGCTCAAGGCCGGCCGCATCGAGCAGGCCGAGGGCGTGGCGCGCGAGATCCTGGCCGAGTCGCCCCAGCACCCGGGCGCCCGCCTGCTGGCCAGCCAGGTCGCGCAGGCGCGGCCGCTGGAAGCCGCGCTCGGCGAGCTGGGCCCGGCCTTCCAGAAGCCGGTGACGCTGGAATTCCGCGACGCGCCGCTGCGCCAGGTCTTCGAGGCGCTGGCCCGGTCCAGCGGCGTCAACTTCGTCTTCGACAAGGACGTGCGCACCGACGCCCGCGTCACCCTCTTCCTGCGCGGCGTGACGCTGGACGAGGCGCTGCGCGTGCTGCTCAACACCCAGCAGCTCGACCGCAAGCTGCTCAACGAGACCTCGGTGCTGGTCTTCCCCAACACCGCCGCCAAGCAGCGCGAGCACCAGGAGCTCGTCACCCGCACCCTCTACCTGACCAATGCCGACGTGAAGCAGGTGCAGGCCATGGTGCGCACCATCGCCAAGGTGCGCGACATCCACATCGACGAGCGCCTCAACCTGCTGGTCGTGCGCGACACGCCCGAGGTGCTGCGGCTGGTGGAAAAGCTGATCGCCTCGGTGGACCTGCCCGAGCCCGAAGTGATGCTGGAAGTGGAAGTCATGGAACTGGCCACCGATCAGGTCGAGACCCTGGGCCTGCAATGGCCCGAGACCATGCAGCTCGGCATCAGCGACGCGGCCGGCAATATCCCCGATCAGGTCTTCATCGGCGGGCGCAATTCGATCAACTTCCGCGCCAGCATCGCCAACCCCGCCGTCGTCGCCACGCTGCGCGGCACCTCGGGCAATTCCAACATCCTGGCCAACCCGAAGATCCGCGTGCGCAACCACGACAAGGCCAAGGTCCACATCGGCCAGAAGCTGCCGGTGTTCACGACGACGACCAACTTCACCGGCTCCACCTCGGTGGCCGCCTCGGTCAGCTATCTGGACATCGGCCTCAAGCTCGACGTCGAGCCCACCATCCAGCTCGACAACGACGTGGTCATCAAGATCGGCCTGGAAGTCAGCAACCTGATCCGCCAGGTCACCGGCCCGGGCGGCACCACGGCCTACGAGATCGGCACGCGCAACACCGCCACCGTGCTGCGCCTCGCCGACGGCGAGACCCAGGTGCTGGCCGGCCTCATCAACGACGAGGACCGCAAGAGCGCCGCCGGCATCCCCGGGCTGTCGCGCATCCCCGTGCTGGGGCGGCTGTTCGGCACCCACAGCGACACGCGCAACAAGACCGAGGTCGTGCTGCTCATCACGCCGCGCGTGGTGCGCAACCTCGCCGTGCCCGACGCCGCGCTGACGCGCCTGGCCAGCGGCACCGACGCCAGCCCCGGCGCCTTCAGCAGCCTGCTGCGCCGCGAGGCCAGCGTGGGCGTGGCGCTGAACGGCGGCGGCGCCGTCGCGCCCGCCCCGGCGCCGGCCCCGCCCGCCGCCGCGCCCGAGGCCCTGCTGCGGCTGGACGTGACGCCCCAGGTGCCGGCCGGCGGGACGGTGTCCGTCGCGTTGAAGAACGACAGCGGCCTCACCGTCAAGGGCGAACTGGAATACGACGCCGCCCGGCTGACCCTGGCCCAGCCGCAGGCCGGCGCCTCGCCGGGCCGCCTCGCCCTCGAACTGGGGCCGCGCGGCGAGCGCGTCGTCGCGCTGCGCGCGCTGCCGCCGGCAGCGGGGCAGGTGATCAACATCGGCGTCAGCGGCCTGTCCGCCACCGGCCCGAACGGCGAGCCGGCACCGGTACGGCTGGACGGCACGGGCCTGGTGGCCGTCGAGGCCGCCCGATAACTGCCATGCGAGCGCGCGGCTTCACGCTGATCGAGATGCTGGTCGTGCTGGCCATGCTGGGCGTGCTCGCCGCCGCAGCGCGGCCGCTGCTGGAACTCTCGGTGCAGCGCGCCCGCGAGCAGGAGCTGCGTCAGGCGCTGCGCACGCTGCGCGGCGCGCTGGACGCCTACAAGCAGGCCGTCGAGGCCGGCAGCATCGCGCAAAGCCCCGAGGACAGCGGCTATCCGCAGAAGCTGCAACAGCTCGTCGAGGGCGTGGCCGACGCGAAATCGCCCACGGGCAGGCGTCTCTATTTCCTGCGCCGCCTGCCGCGCGACCCCTTCGCGCCGGCCGAACTGGACGCCGCCGACTCCTGGGGCCTGCGCGCCTACGACAGCCCCCCCGACAGCCCGCGCCCCGGCCGCGACGTGTTCGACGTGTTCTCCCGCACCGAGCGCACGGCGCTGGACGGCAGCAAGCTCAAGGACTGGTGATGCAACCCCGCCGCGGCTTCACGCTGATCGAACTGATCGTCGTCATGGCCATCGTCGCCCTGCTCACGTCCATCGCCGCGCCGCGCTATTTCGCGTCGCTGAACAAGAGCAAGGAGACGGCGCTACTGCAATCGCTGACGACGATGCGCGACGCCCTCGACCAGTACGCCGCCGACAAGGGCCGCTACCCCGACTCCCTGCAGGCCCTGGCCGATGCGCGCTATCTGCGCAGCGTCCCCGAAGACCCGCTGACCGGCAGCCGCGAGACCTGGGTCGAACTGCCGCCGCCCGCCGACCTGCAGGCCAATGGCCGCGTCTGGGACGTGCGCAGCGGCGCCGCCGGCCGCAGCGCCGATGGACGCCTGTATGCGGACTGGTAGCCTGAGCCAGAACCGGCAGCGCGGCTTCACCTATCTGGCCGTCCTCTTCCTCGTGGCGCTGACGGCGGCCGCTCTGGCGGCGCTGGGCCAGGCCTGGAGCACGGCCGCGCAGCGCGAGCGCGAGCGCGAACTGCAGTTCCGTGGCGAGGCCATCGCCGCCGCGATCGCCCGCTACCAGCGCGCCAGCGCCAACCCCGCCGCCCCCGAACTGCCGCGCAGCCTCGACGACCTGCTCGAAGACCGCCGGGGCCCCGCCGTGCGCCACCATCTGCGCCAGCCCTATGCCGACCCCTTCACCGGCGAGGCCGACTGGGAACTGCTGCCCCAGGATGGTGCCGACCCGGCCCGCTTCGGCGCGCTGCGCAGCCGCTCCGACCGGCCGCTGCTGCGCGCTCAGGCGCCGGACGGCCGGGAACTGCATCAGGCCAGCGACTGGCTGTTCGTCGCGCCGCCGCTGGCCACCGCGGCCGCCATGCCGGCCGCCTCTGCACCGCAGTAGCGCGGCGTTAGACCGCCCCTGCGCTGTCCACTAGGGACAAGCCTTAGTGGTTTATCCGTCCCATGGACCGGGGATGCAGCCTCTTGCCGGCCGTGGAACCATGCGTCAAGAGCCAAAAAGGCTCGAAACCGTTTTTCCTTCACAAAAGAGGAAACCTGCATGTCTTCCGCCCGCCTGTTCGCCTCTGCGCTCGCGCTGAGCCTCGTGTCCGCCTCGGCCTTTGCCGATACGACGGTCTACACCTCTTCGTCTTCCTTCCTGGCCGATGCCGGTGCCAGCATCTACACGGAAACCTTCGACGGCCTTGACGAGACGCCCGAAGGTCCGATGGGCTTCAGCAGCGGCGCCTTCTCCTACGACATCTCGGCGCCCGGTTACACCTATGCCTCGGGCGACTTCCTCGGCACCAGCCTGCCCAACGAGGCGCTGACCATCAGCTTCCTCAGCGGCAACGTCTACGCCGTGGGCGGCAATTTCTTCGCCGTCAACCTTTCCGACGCCTTCCAGTCCGTGCAGATCAGCCTGAGCCTGAGCGACGGCACGACGGTCAGCTTCACGCCGACCTCGCAGAGCGACAGCTTCCGTGGCTTCGTCTCCGACACGGCCATCACCTCGCTGACCATCGGCGCGCCCGGTGTCTCGCTCTATGGCAGCGTGGACAACCTGACCGTCGGCATCGGCGCCGCCGCCGTGCCCGAGCCCGCGAGCTGGGCCCTGGCCGCCTTGGGGCTGGTCGGCGTGGCCGCCGCCGTGCGCCGCCGCCTCGACGCCTGATTGATCCATCCCGGGGTGATCCCCCGGGCATCCACGCCTCCACCCATCCAAGCGGCCACCCGCCGCACTCGGGAGTTCCCATGATCCGCACCCCCCTGCGTCTGTCCCTGCTGGCCCTGTCGGTCGGCCTGGCCTTCTCCGCCCAAGCCCAGACCGCGCTGCGCGGCCAGAGCGACGCGCTCAGCCGCCTCAACGCCAAGACCGGCAATACCGCCTCGGTCGCCTACAACAACGCCACCGGCGCCGCCCGCTTCGTGCGCATGCCGGCCAGCGCCGCCAAGACCAGCCTCGGCCAGAGCCGTGGCGCCGGCCTCAGCGATGCCGCCAAGAACGAAGGCGCCCTGCAGTTCATGAAGGACTACGGCGCCCTGTTCGGCATCCGCGACGTCGCCACGGAACTCTCCGCCGCCACCATCGTCAAGGATGCGCTGGGCAGCACCCACCTCAGCTACAAGCAGCTGTATCGCGGCCTGCCGGTCTTCGGCGGCGAGCTGAAGGCCCACTACGACGCCTCGGACAACCTGATCGTCGCCAACGGCAGCTTCATCCCCGACATCGCCGTCAGCACCAGTCCGAGCCGCACGGCCGACCAGGCCACCAAGACCGCGCTGAAGCGCGTCTACGCCGACCTCGGCCGCACCGCCTCGGTCTCCACCAAGGCGACGCTGATGGTCTACCGCGAAGGCCTGGCCCAGGGCGTCGCGGGCGCCAACCACCTGGCTTGGCAGGTCACCGCCACCAATGGCCGCGACGTGCGCGAATACATCTACGTCGATGCCCACACCGGCAACATCATCGACAAGGTCAGCGGCATCCACGACGGCAAGAACCGCCGCGCCTTCGACGCCCAGAACACCACGGCGCCGGGCCCCAACTACCCGAACAATCCCTTCTGGGTGGAAGGCCAGGCCTTCCCGACGGGCAATACCGAGGCCGACAACATGATCGCCGCGTCCTCGGAGATCTACGACCTGTTCAAGCTCGCCTTCGGCCGCGACTCCTACGACGGCAAGGGCGCGACGATGGACTCGGTCTTCAACCGTGGCAACTCCTGTCCGAACGCATCCTGGAACGGCACGCTGATCTCGTTCTGCCCCGGCACGACGACCGACGACGTGACCGCCCACGAATGGGGCCATGCCTACACCGAGTACACCCACGGCCTGATCTACGCCTGGCAGCCGGGCGCGCTCAACGAGGCCTATTCCGACATCTGGGGCGAGACCGTGGACCGCATCAACGGCCGCGGCACCGACGTGCCCGACGATGCCCGCACGGCCGGCGCCTGCACGGTCTTCACGTCCGCGCCGCCGACCGTCACCGTCACCGCGCCCGCCTCGCTGGCTGGCGTCAAGGATGCCGGCACGGCCGCCTGGGGCCCGCAGACCTTCGTGCTGAGCGGCACCGTCGCCGGCGTCGAAATCGGCTCCACCAGCGCGGGCTGCGCGGCCCTGCCGGCCAATTCCCTGACCGGCAAGATCGCCCTCATCGACCGCGGCAGCTGCGGCTTCAGCGTCAAGGCCATGAACGCCCAGGCGGCCGGCGCCATCGGCGTCATCATCGGCAACAACGCGGCCGGCGCGGCACCTGGCATGGCCGACACGGCCGGCCAGAGCAGCACGCTGCCCTCGCTGTCCATCACGCAGAACGACGGCACGGCCTTCAAGGCCGCGCTGACGGGCGGCGCCACCATCAACGTCACGCTGGCCCGCGGCCAAGGCACCGACAACTCGGTGCGCTGGCTGATCGGCGAGGACTCCAGCGCCTTCAGCGGCGCCATCCGCGACATGTACAACCCGACCTGCTACGGCAACCCGGGCAAGGTCAGCGACTCGAAGTACTCCTGCGGTCCCAACACGCAGGCCGGCGACTGGGGTGGCGTCCATACCAACTCCGGCGTGCCCAACCATGGCTACGCGCTGCTGGTGGATGGCGGCAGCTACAACGGCCAGACCGTTGCCGCGATCGGCCTGACCAAGGCGGCCCATATCTACTACCGCGCCCAGACCACCTACCAGATGTCGGCCAGCGGCTTCGCCGACCATGCCGATGCGCTGGAGCAATCCTGCCGCGACCTGACCGGCGTCAACCTGAACGGTCTCAAGACGGGCACGCCGTCCGGCGAGATCATCAACGCCAACGACTGCGCCCAGATCACCAAGATGGCCGCTGCCGTGGAATTGCGCTCGACGGTGGAACAGTGCGGCTTCCAGCCGATCCTGAAGAAGTCGCCGCCCGACCTCTGCCCCTCGGGCGCGCCTGCGGCCCTGCTGTCGGACAACTTCGACGGCGGCAAGCGCGGCGGCGCCAAGTGGCAGCTCAGCCACCAGGGCGTGACCGGCGACTTCACCGCGCGTGACTGGGGCGTCGTCACCAACCTGCCGAGCGGCCGCCCCGGCTATGCCATCTTCGGCACCGATGATGGTCTGGGCACCTGCGCCGCCGGCGGCGACGAATCCGGCGTGCAGCGCCTGGAAAGCCCGGAGATCACCGTCCCGGCCGGCACCACCGTGCTGCGCATGGCCTTCGATCACTGGGTCGGCACCGAAGCGTCCTATGACGGCGGCAACCTGAAGATCAGCGTCAACGGCGGCGCCTGGCAGCTCGTGAAGGCGGCCGACTTCGTCTACAACCCCTACAACATGACGCTGGCCACCGCCGCTGCGGGCAACACCAACCCGCTGGCCGGTCAGGCCGCCTTCTCGGGCAGTGACGGCGGCTCGGTCAGCGGTTCCTGGGGCCGTTCCATCATCAATCTCGCGCCGTATGCCGGCCCCAACGACAAGGTCAAGCTGCGCTTCGAGATGGGCCAGGACGGTTGCGGCGGCACCTACGGCTGGTATGTGGACGACGTGACGGTCTACCGTTGCACGCCCTGATGAGGCGTGAGGCCGGGCCTGCCCCGGCATGAATGAAAGGGGGACGTGCCGCGCACGTTCCCCTTTTTGCTTGGCTAGCATCCGGCCTCATGCGCCTCTGCCTGCTCGCCCTCTTGCTGCTCACACCGCTGGCCGGTGCCGCGCCGGACTGCCAGCCTGCGGCCGACGCGGCGCTGGCGGCGCTGAACGCGCTGCGCGCTGAAGCCCGGCCATGCGGCGAGCGCGTCTGGCCTGCCGTGCCGGCGCTGCGCGCCGACGCGCGGCTGGCCGAGGCGGCGCAACACCACGCGGTGCGGCTGGCCGAGCAGGACCGGCTGGACCACGCGGCCGGCGCCTCGCTGCGCACACGGCTGCGCGAGGCCGGCTATGTGATGCGCCTGGCCGGCGAGAACCTGGCCGGCGGCCCCGAGACCCTGGACGAGGCCCTGGCCCAGTGGCTGGCCAGCCCGGCGCACTGCGAGAACCTGATGCTGGCCGACTTCCAGGAGTTCGGCCTGGCCTGCGTCAGCGGTCCGGGCCGGCTGCAGCGCTACTGGGTCCTGGAGTTGGCCCTACCTGCTAGATCCAGCCCAGGTCGATCGCCCTGAGCACGGCCTGCGTGCGGTCGCGCACGCCCATCTTGGAGAAGATGGCCGAGCAGTGGTTCTTGATGACGCCTTCGCTGTTGCCCAGCAGGCCGGCGATCTCGGTGTTGCTGCGGCCGCTGGCGACCAGGCGCAGCACCTGCAACTCCTTCGGGCTCAGCGGGTCGGGGTGGTCGGCCGCCGTGAAGGCGCGTTCGCCGCCGCGCGCTTCCATGCGCGTCGTCAGCGAGGGCCGCAGCGCCGTACCGCCCGCGTGGACGTCGCGCAGCGCCTGGGCCAGTGTCTCGGGGCTGATGGCCTTGAGCAGAAAGCCCCGCGCTCCGGCGCGCGCGGCCTCGTCGAAGGCGGCGGTGTCGTCGAAGGTGGTCAGCAGCACGACCGGCAGGCGCAGCGCCCGCGCGGCCAGCGCACGGATCAGGCCGAGGCCGTCCAGGCGCGGCATGCGCATGTCGGAGAGGATCACGTCGGGCATGTCCTCGGGCGCCGCCGCGGCCAGCCACTCCAGCGCCTCGGCGCCGTCACTGGCCTCGCCGACGACGCGCAGTTCGTCGTGCAGCGCGAGCAGGCCCTTGAGGCCCTCGCGCACCAACTGCTGGTCCTCGACCAGCAGGATCTTGATCACATCCATCGTGGACATCTCAGCTCGATTCTGAAACCCGGGCTCGTGCGCGCGACGCGCATCTGCCCGCCCAACTCGGTCATGCGCTCGGCCATGCCCGACAGGCCATTGCCGGCGCGTTCGGCGCGCCAGCCCGGCGCGCCGCGCCCATCATCGTCGATGCTGACGGCGACTTCTTCACCCTCGCCGCGCAGTTCCACCCGCACGCGCCGCGCGCCCGCGTGGCGCACGCTGTTGGTCACGCCTTCCTGCACGCAGCGCAGCAGCGCATGCGCGGCGCGAGGCCCGAGGTCGCGCGCGGCCTCGTCCAGCACCAGCTCGATGCGCGTGCTGGCGATGCCCTCGGCCAGGGCCTGCAGGGCGGCCGACAGGTCGATGCGCTGCGAGCTGCGCTGCTGCGACACGGCCTCGCGCACGTCCGCCAGCAACTGCGCCGCCACGCCCTGGGCGCGGTCCAGCGCCTGGGCCGCGCCGCCCGCGTCCGTGCGCGCGAGCAGCGCGCCGCCCAGTTGCAGTTGCAGGTTCAGCGCCGTCAGGTGGTGGCCCATCAGGTCGTGCAGTTCGCGGGCGATCTGCATGCGCTCGCTGTAGCGCATCTGCTCGGCCAGCAGGTGCTCGCCGGCCATCTGCTCGGCCAGCACGGCCTGCAGCCAGCGGCGCTTCTCGGCCTCGGCGGCGGCCATGCGGCCGAGGCCGAAGGCCAGGCCGTGCAGCGCGAGCATGGAGCTGAGCAGGCCGAGCTGGTCCAGCCAGGTCGAGGGCTCGGCATAGATGCCGGTGTTCAGCAGCACCTGGGCGAAGCCGAAGCCCAGCGCCATGCGCGCCGGCAGCAGCACGGCGGCCAGCGCGGTGACGAGGAAGGGCAGGCCGGGCGTGACGCCGAAGGCCAGCAGATCGACCAGCAGCAGGCCGCCCAGGCGCTGGTTGACGGGCAGGGCCGTCTGGCCCAGGCGCGCGAGGCGGAAGATCAGCGCGACGAAGGCCAGCAGCAGGCCGACGCAGACGAGCACGAGGCCGCGGTCGTTGGCGTCGCCGCCCGCGCGGCGCCAGACCCAGGCGGCCAGGCCGTCATAGGGCTCGGTGCGCACGCCCAGCAGCGCCGAGCCGGCGCTGACCAGTTCCATCGCGCAGAACACCAGCGCCGCCAGCCGCAGCACGACGCCGGGCTCGGCGAGACGGGCCAGGAGCCGATCGAAGCGTGTCATGCAGCCAAAGCTGCGGCGATGACGCCGCCCCCGAGGCAGACCTCGCCGGCATAGACCACGGCGCTCTGGCCCGGCGTGACCGCCCATTGCGGCTCGGCGAAGCGCAGCGCCAGCCGGCCCTCGGCGTCGAAGCCGAGCGCGCAGCGCGCATCGGCCTGCCGGTAGCGCGTCTTGGCGGCGGCCTCGCCGGCAGCGGGCGCGCGGCCGGCGATCCAGCTCAGTTCGTCCGCCACCAGGGCCGGGCTTTGCAGCAGCGGGTGGTCGTGGCCCTGCACGGCGATCAGCGTGTTGTGGGTCATGTCCTTGGCGGCGACGAACCAGGGCGCCTCGTCGCGGCCCTTGACGCCGCCGATGCCCAGGCCCTGTCGCTGGCCCAGCGTGTAGAAGGAGAGGCCGACGTGCTCGCCGAGCCTGCGCCCATGCTCGTCCCGGATCGGCCCCGGCTGATGGGACAGATAGCGGTTCAGGAACTCGCGGAAGGGCCGCTCGCCGATGAAGCAGATGCCGGTCGAGTCCTTCTTCTTCGCATTCGGCAGGCCGATCTCGGCGGCGATGCGGCGCACCTCGGTCTTGGGCAGGTCGCCGACCGGGAACATCGTCTTGCCCAACTGCGCCTGCGTCAGTCGGTGCAGGAAATAGCTCTGATCCTTCAATGGGTCCAGGCCCTTGAGCAACTGGAACTCGCCGTCGGCCTCGCGCACCCGGGCGTAGTGGCCCGTGGCGATCTTCTCCGCGCCCAGCCGCATCGCGTGATCCAGGAATGCCTTGAACTTGATCTCGGCATTGCACAGCACGTCCGGGTTGGGCGTGCGGCCGGCCTGGTATTCGCGCAGAAAGCTCTCGAACACGCGGTCCTTGTACTCGGCGGCGAAATTGACGTGCTCGATCTCGATGCCCAGCACGTCGGCCACCGAGGCGGCATCGAGGAAGTCCTGGCGCGAGGAGCAGTGCTCGTCGTCGTCATCGTCTTCCCAGTTCTTCATGAAGATGCCGACCACCTCGTGGCCCTGCTGCTTCAACAAATGCGCGGTGACGGCCGAATCGACGCCGCCCGAGAGGCCGACCACCACTCGATGTTTCGCGCGAAATTTGGGGGAACTCATGGCTGGGGATTGTCCCGCAGCGGCCCGGCGCGGGCCTGTGTAAGCTCGCCGCCACCCCTGCACCGCAAGGAGATTCCATGCAGATCGGCGTTCCGCGCGAGCGCGCGGCCGGAGAAACCCGCGTGGCCGTCACGCCCGAGACGGCCAAGAAGCTCAAGGCCGCAGGCCATGTGCTGCGCATCGAGCGCGAGGCCGGCCTCGCGGCCAGCGTCACCGATGCGGCTTACGAGGCCGTCGGCTGCGAGATCGTCGATCAGGCCACGGCGCTGGCTAGCGAACTGGTGCTGAAGGTGCGCGCGCCGCTGGCCGACGAACTGCCGCTGATGAGGCCCGGCAGCGCCCTGGTCGGCATGCTCAACCCCTTCGACCGCGAGGGCCTCGCGGCGCTGGCCGCCGCCGGGCTGACGAGCTTCGCGCTCGAAGCCGCGCCGCGCACGACGCGCGCGCAGAGCATGGACGTGCTGTCCTCGCAGGCCAATATCGCCGGCTACAAGGCGGTGATGATCGCGGCCGACCGCTACCAGCGCTTCTTCCCGATGCTGATGACGGCGGCCGGCACGGTGAAGGCGGCGCGCGTCGTCGTGCTCGGCGTCGGCGTCGCGGGCCTGCAGGCCATCGCCACGGCCAAGCGCCTGGGCGCCGTCATCGAGGCCAGCGACGTGCGGCCCTCGGTGAAGGAGCAGGTCGAGTCCCTGGGCGCGAAGTTCATCGACGTGCCCTACGAGACGGCCGAGGAGAAGGAAGCGGCCGAGGGCGTCGGCGGCTATGCGCGGCCGATGCCGCAAAGCTGGTTGGACCGCCAGAAGGCCGAGGTCGCCAAGCGCGTGGCCCAGGCCGATGTGGTCATCACGACGGCGCTGATCCCCGGCCGCGCCGCGCCGGTGCTGGTCAGCGAGGAGATGGTCAGGAGCATGAAGCCCGGCTCGGTCATCGTCGATCTCGCCGCGCCGGCCGGCGGCAACTGCCCGCTGACCGAGGCCGGCCGCACCATCGTCAAGCATGGTGTGACCTTGGTCGGCGAGACCAACCTGCCGGCGCTGGTGGCGGCCGACGCCTCGGCGCTGTATGCGCGCAATGTGCTGGACTTCCTGAAGCTCGTCGTCAACAAGGACGGCGGCTTCCACGTGCCGCTGGACGACGACATCGTCGCGGCCTGCCGCGTGACCCAGGACGGACAAGTGACGAGGGCCTGAAGCCATGGAAGCCGTAGACCACACCATCATCAATCTCATCATCTTCGTGCTGGCGATCTATGTCGGCTACCACGTTGTCTGGACGGTGACGCCCGCGCTGCACACGCCGCTGATGGCCGTCACCAATGCGATCTCGGCCATCGTCATCGTCGGCGCCATGCTGGCGGCGGCGCTGACCGAGACGCCCTTCGCCAAGGGCATGGGCGTCGTCGCGGTGGCGCTGGCGGCGGTGAACATCTTCGGCGGCTTCCTCGTCACGCGGCGGATGCTGGAGATGTTCAAGAAGAAGGACAGGAAGGGGGGCGCGAAATGAGCATGAACCTCGTCACCCTGCTCTATCTGGTTGCCAGCGTCTGCTTCATCCAGGCGCTCAAGGGCCTGTCGCATCCGACCACCTCGATCCGCGGCAATCTCTTCGGCATGGCCGGCATGAGCATCGCCGCGCTGACGACGGCGGCGCTGATCGTCAAGCTCGCCGGCTCGGCCGAGGGCCTGGGCTGGGTGCTGCTGGGCCTGGTGGTCGGCGGCGGCTTCGGCGCCTGGAAGGCCAAGACGGTCGAGATGACCAAGATGCCCGAACTGGTCGCCTTCTTCCACAGCATGATCGGCCTCGCGGCCGTGGCCATCGCGGTGGCGGCGGTCTACGAGCCCTGGGCCTTCCAGATCACCGCGCCGGGCGGCGCCATCCCGGGCGGCAACCGCATCGAACTCGCGCTGGGCGCCTTCATTGGCGCCGTCACCTTCACCGGCTCCGTCATCGCCTGGGGCAAGCTGTCGGGCGGCAGCAAGTTCAGGCTCTTCCAGGGCGCGCCGGTGGTGTTCAAGGGCCAGCATGCGCTGAACGCGCTGCTCGGCTTGGCGGCGGCCTTCTTCGTGTTCGGTTTCTGGCACAGCCAGAGCGCGATGGACTTCTGGCTGGTCGTCGCGCTCGGCTTCGTGCTGGGCGTGACGCTCATCATCCCGATCGGCGGGGCGGACATGCCGGTCGTCGTGAGCATGCTGAACAGCTATTCCGGCTGGGCGGCGGCGGGCATCGGCTTCTCGCTGAACAACAGCATGCTGATCATTTCCGGGTCGCTGGTGGGCAGCTCGGGCGCGATCCTGAGCTACATCATGTGCAAGGCGATGAACCGCTCGTTCTTCAATGTGATCCTGGGCGGATTCGGTGGAGACGCTGCGATCGCAGCGTCCGGGGCAGCGGCGCAGCGCAACGTCAAGAGCGGCAGCGCCGACGACGCGGCCTTCGTGCTCGGCAATGCCGAGACCGTCATCATCGTGCCCGGCTACGGTCTGGCCGTGGCGCGCGCCCAGCATGCGGTCAAGGAACTGGCGCTGCGCCTGACCGAGAAGGGCGTGACGGTGAAATACGCCATCCACCCCGTCGCCGGCCGCATGCCCGGCCACATGAACGTGCTGCTGGCCGAGGCCGAGGTGCCCTATGACCAGGTGTTCGAGATGGAGGACATCAACGCCGAGTTCGCGCAGGCCGACGTGGCCATCATCCTCGGTGCCAACGACGTGGTGAACCCGGCCGCGCACGTCAAGGGCAGCCCGATCTACGGCATGCCCATCCTGGAAGCCCACAAGGCCAAGACCGTCATCGTCAACAAGCGCTCGATGGCGGCCGGCTATGCGGGCCTGGACAACGAACTGTTCTATATGGACAAGACCATGATGGTCTTCGGCGACGCCAAGAAGGTCGTCGAGGACATGCTCAAGGCGGTCGAGTGATCCTCGCCGCGCCCGTTTTCAAACCCCTGGAGAAACCCATGTCGATGTCACTCCGGCCGCTCGCGCTGGCTGCTTTCACCCTGCTGGCCGCCGCGCCGGCGCTGGCCGCGCCCACCTGGATCACCATCGGCGAGCGCGCCCATGCGCTGCTGCTGCGCGATGCGCCGCAGGCACGGCAGCTGTCGATGCGCAGCATCGCCGTCGATGTGCCGGCCGCGCGCGGCGCCCTGGTCAAGGGTAGCGAGAAGGTCTATGCGGTGGAGCTGGACGAGGCCGACCTGCCGGCGCTGGCGACGGCCGTCCACGAGGAACTGCACCGCTGCGGCGGCTTCGTCCAGCACGCCTCGGCGGCCGAGGCCCTGGCCACGCTGGACGCGCTGCAGAACCCGCCCGAGCCTGAACTGGCGCCCAGCTACGCCATCGACAACCAGGCCAGCGTGAACAAGCTGCTGCCGCAGATGCAGGCCAGCAATATCCTCGCCACCATCCAGTCGCTGTCGGACTTCCAGAACCGCCGCCACACCAGCTCGCACGGCCTGGCGGCGTCGAACTGGCTGGCCGTTCAATGGGCGGCGCTGGGCGCGGCGCGGCCCGACGTGAGCGTCACCCAGATCGCCCACACCGGCACGAACTTCAAGCAGAAGTCGGTGATGCTGGAGATCAAGGGCCGTGGCCACGAGCGCGAGGCGGTCGTGCTGGGCGGCCATCTGGACTCCATCGCCAGCGGCAATGCCGAGACCGTGCGCGCCCCCGGCGCCGACGACGACGCCAGCGGCGTGGCCAGCATGACCGAGGTGATCCGCGTGCTGCTGGCCAACAACTTCCGCCCGCAGCGCACGCTGCGCTTCATCGCCTACGCGGGCGAGGAGGCCGGCCTGCTGGGCAGCAAGCAGATCGTGGCCAGCCTGCCCAGCGAGCGCGTCAAGATCACCGGCGTCATGCAACTCGACATGACCGCCTACCAGGGCAGCCCCACCGACCTGTGGATCTACACCGACTACACCAACGCCGCGCAGAACGCCTTCGTCGCCAACCTGGCCGCCACCTATCTGCCCCATCTCACCGTCGGCTATGACCGCTGCGGCTACGGCTGCTCCGACCATGCCTCCTGGCATGCGGCGGGTTATGCGGCGTCCTTCCCCTTCGAATCGAGCTTTTCGACGGACAACAAGGCCATCCACACGGCCAACGACACCATCGCCACCTTCGGCGGCACGGCCAACCACGCGCTCAAGTTCGGCCAACTGGCGCTGGCCTTCATGGTGGAGTTGGGCAGCGACGGCGGGCTGACGAAGATCACCAAGGGCCAGCATTGACCGGCCACGGGACGCTATCGAATCCCCTGCGGGCCATCGCGCTGTGTGCCAAGCGTCTTGGGCGCCACCCCCTGTAAGACATCGTCGGCCAGGTCGGCTCCCGCACGGGTAGATTGGGCGAAGTGCGCGCGACGCCGTGGTGCATGGCTGAGCATGCTTGGCGCCGCGTGGCCTACTGACGCATCCGGCGCATCAATCGTTTGACCTTGGCCTTCAGGCCGTGCCGTTCCAGCCACGCGCCGACACTCGACACGGCATGGCCCAGCCACCAGTGGCCATGCACCAGCAGCCGATGCCGCAGGGTGCGCGTCAGGAAGTACACGTCGGCGAACTCCAGCACGCCCGTGGAGAACTGGCGTTTGTAGGGCGCGTCACCGACGCCGAAATCGAAGATGCGGAACCGCTGTAGCGCGAACAGGTCTTCCAGGATCAGGTACAGGAGTACGGAGCCCGGCGAACTCGCTGCCGCCGCTTCCTGGTAGCCGACCACCTCGTAGGTGAGTCGGTCGCCGTACCCGGCGCACCAGGCAAACGCAATCGCTTCTCCTTGGTCGCGCAGCAGATAGCCGCGCCCTTCCCCCCGAGCCGCGCGCGCACTCATCGCGGCGGACTTGGCTTCGTCATAGCTCAGCCCGGAGTTCAGCAGCCGCGACTGGTAGGTGTTCTTGGAAATGGCGGCCGCCTGGCGCAGGAAGGCATCCATCTGCCCGGGCTCGCTGAAGATCTCCAGGGCAGTGTTCCCGTTCTGTTCCTGGATCTTGCGCACGGAGCGCTTCAGGTTGTAGCGCGCCTTGGAGCTCCAGCCCGCGAGGTAATTTTCGAAGTCGCCTTCGAGGCTGACATAGAAGAGCTTCTCGGCCCAGGGGACATAGCGGATCCAGCCGCCGGTCGCTTTGGGGCCGAGTTCAAAGCGATCCAAAGGCGCCTGCTGCCACCAGATGCCAGCCGCTTGCGGCGGCAGTGCCTGCGGGGGCGGGGCTTGAGGTTCAGGCATGGTGGGCGCCGAAGTGGCCACGAAGCGCGGGCGCCAACTGCAGAGGTGCAGTTCGCCGAGCCGGAAACTGAATCGAACCGGAGTCAAACCCTGCATATCAGACCCTCAACCGCCATACGCGGCCAGAAGGCCAGAACAGGCGGCTCGCCAAAACAGGCATGCTCCCTTGGGCCCAGATGGCCCAGATGGCCCTGATGCGCGTCCATGCGTTCGTGAAACTCAATGCGAGCCCCTGCTCTGTGATAAGGCGGCGTATTCTGTCATCGTGCCTGCGCTGCCCAGCGCTCCCCGGAGCGTGGTGGCCGGGACGCTATCGAATCCCCTGATCGGGCCATCGTCAGCGATAGGTCAGAATCGGCGCCAATCAAAAAGGAGACAAGGCCATGGAGCCGATCTGGCTGAAGCACTACCCGGCCGCCGTGCCGCGCGACATCAATGTGTCGCTCTATCCCAGCCTGGTCGATCTGCTGGACACTTCGTTCAAGAAGAATGCCGCCAAGCCCGCCTATCTGATGATGGGCAAGAGCCTCAGCTTCGCGCAGGTGGACGAGGCCTCGCGTGCGCTGGCCGCCTATCTGCAGGGCCTGGGCCTGGAAAAGGGCGACCGCGTGGCGATCATGATGCCCAACCTCTTCCAGTACCCGGTGGCCGTGGCCGCCGTGCTGCGGGCGGGCTTCGTCGTCGTCAACGTCAACCCGCTGTACACGCCGCGCGAACTGGAGCACCAGCTCAAGGACTCGGGCGCCAAGGCCATCGTCATCATCGAGAACTTCGCCTCGGTGCTGCAGCAGGTCATCCAGAACGTGCCGACCAAGCACGTCGTCCTCGCGGCGATGGGCGACATGCTCGGCTTCGTCAAGGGCGCCGTCGTCAACTACGTGGTGCGCAAGGTGAAGAAGATGGTGCCGGCCTTCGAGCTGCCGGGCGCCGTCAAGTTCAACGACGCGCTCGCCAAGGGCCGCAGCCTGACCTACAAGGCGCCCAGGCTGGGTCCGGACGACATCGCCGTGCTGCAGTACACCGGCGGCACGACCGGCGTTTCCAAGGGCGCCGTGCTGCTGCACCGCAACCTCGTCGCCAACATCCTGCAAAGCGAGGCCTGGTACCAGCCGGCGCTGAAGAAAATCCCGGCCGGCGAGCAGGTCGTCACCATCTGCGCGCTGCCGCTGTATCACATCTTCGGCTTCAACACGAACATGATGCTGTCCATGCACATGGGCGGCGCCAATGTGCTGGTGCCCAATCCGCGCGACCTGCCGGCCATGTTCAAGGAACTGAGCGCACATCGCTTCCACAGCTTCCCGGCCGTCAACACGCTGTTCATGGCGATGGCCAACCACCCCGACTTCGGCACGGTGGACTGGAGCCGCCTCGTCATCTCGGTCGGCGGCGGCATGGCCGTGCAGCAGGCGACGGCCAAGCTCTGGCTGGAAAAGACGGGCTGCCCCATCGTCGAGGGCTATGGCCTGTCCGAGACCTCGCCTTCGGCCAGCTGCAATCCGACCGACAGCACCGCCTACAGCGGCACCATCGGCCTGCCCATGCCGCTGACCGAGCTGCAACTGCTGGACGACGACGGCCACGAGGTCGGCTTCGGCCAGCCCGGCGAGATCGCCATCCGCGGCCCGCAGGTCATGGCCGGCTACTGGCAGCGCCCGGACGAGACGGCCAAGGTCATGACGGCCGACGGCTATTTCCGCACCGGCGACATCGGCACCGTCGATGAGCGCGGTTATTTCAAGATCGTGGACCGCAAGAAGGACATGATCCTCGTCAGCGGCTTCAACGTGTACCCGAACGAGGTCGAGGACGTCATCACGCAGATGCCCGGCGTGCTCGAATGCGCCGCCGTCGGCGTGCCCGACGCCAAGGCCGGCGAGGCCGTCAAGGTCGTCATCGTGAAGAAAGACCCGAATGTCACGGAAGCTGACGTGCGGGCCTATTGCGAAGCCAACCTGACCGGCTACAAACGGCCCAAGATCGTCGAGTTCCGCACCGACCTGCCCAAGACGCCCGTTGGCAAGATTCTGCGCAGGGAGTTGCGGGACAAGTAAACCCCGCCCCCGACCCCCGTGCTGGATCTGCTGCATTCCAAGACCGAAGCCGGCCGCGCCGAAATCCGCGCGCGTGCCCTGCCGCTGTCGCGCACCGCGCGCAATCTGCTGCTCGTGCTCGATGCCAGCAAGCCGGCCGGCGAGTGGCTGCGCCTGGTGTCCGGCGCCACGGCGGCCGACCTCGACATGCTGCGCCAGCACGGGCTGATCGCGCCCCAGGGTGCGGGCGGCCAGCCGGTGCAGCCTGCACCGGCGGCGCCCGCCCCCGCAGCAGTGCCGGCCGCAGTTGCTGCGGCGGCGGCCGGCGCCTCGCCGCTGCTCGACCGCGCTGCGCTCTACACCTATCTGAGCGGCGAGGCGACCAAGCTGCTCGGGCCCTTCAAGGGCTATGCCTTCGCGCTGGACGTCGAGCGCGCCGACAGCCTGCAGGCCCTGCAGGCGCTGGCGCTGCAGCTCGTCGAGCGCGTGCAGAAGGCCAAGGGCGAGGCCGCCGCCGCCGCCGTGCGCGACGCGCTCGGCCTGCGCTGATCTGGGACACTCGCGGCTCGCCCTTCCACGAGCCCGCCTTGCCCCGCTTCTTCGTCGATACCCCGCTCTTCGCGCCCGGCGAGATTGCGCTGCCGCCCGGCGCCGCCCGTCACGTCCAGGTGCTGCGCCTGCAGCCCGGCAGCGCGCTGACGCTGTTCGACGGCAGCGGCCCCGAGTGGCAGGCCGAGGTCACGGCCATGGGCCGCAGCGAGGTGCGCGTGACCCTGCTCCAGGCCGACCGGCCGCAGCGCGAACTGGCGCGCGCGGTGACGCTGGCCGTCGCCATGCCGGCCAATGACCGCATGGACTTCCTCGTCGAGAAGGCCAGCGAGCTGGGCGCCGCCGCGATCCAGCCGCTGATGAGCGAGCGCTCGGTGCTGCGCCTCGTCGGTGAGCGCGCCGACAAGAAGCGCGCCCACTGGCAGGGCGTGGCCGTGGCGGCGGCCGAGCAGAGCGGGCGCACCGTGCCGCTGCGCGTCGCGCCGGTGCTGGCGCTGACGTCATGGTTGAGCGCCCTGCCCGAGCCGCACGCCGACGAATGGCGCGGCCTGCTGAGCCCGCGCGCCGCGCAGCCGTTGGCGGCCTTCGCGCTGCAGCAGGCGCTCTTCCTCAGCGGCCCCGAAGGCGGCCTGAGCGACGCCGAGGAAGACGCCGCCCGCGCACGCGGCTTTGCCGCCATCAGCCTTGGCCCGCGCATCCTGCGCGCCGACACCGCGCCGCTCGCCGTGCTCTCCTGGCTCGCGCTGATATGAACAAGAAACTCGCGCTGCTCGTCCTGGCCCAGGGCCTGTTCCTGACCAACAATATCTGCTTCATGGCCATCAACGGCCTCGTCGGCCTGGCGCTGGCGCCGCTGCCGTGGATGGCGACGCTGCCGATCTGCGCCTACGTGGCCGGCGGCGCGCTGATGGCGCGGCTGGTCGGCCGCCACCAGTTGCGCTTCGGCCGCCGCCGCGCTTTTCAACTCGGCCTGCTCGTCGCCATCGTCAGTTGCGCGCTGGCGCTGTGGAGCGTGCTGCACCACCACTTCTGGGGCGTCGTGCTGGCGACGCTGGTGGCCGGCTACTACAACGCCGGTGCCGCGCTCTACCGCTTCGCGGCGACCGAGATCGTCGCGCCCGAGCGGCGCGAGGCGGCCATCTCCTGGGTGCTGGCGGGCGGCTGCCTCGGCGCCTTCCTCGGCCCGCTGCTCGCGCGCGAGAGCCAGAACCTGCTCGTCGCGCCCTTTGCCGGCGCCTATCTGCTGCTGATCGGCGTCGCCTTCGCGGGCCTGCTGCTGATCTCGTGGATCGACTTCCCCGCGCTGCCCCGGCCCGTGCCCGGCGCCGAGGGGCGCAGCAGCGCCGAGCTGGCGCGCCAGCCGGTCTTCCTCGTCGCGCTGGCCGCGAGTGCGCTCGGTTACGGCGTCATGAACCTGCTGATGGCCGCGACGCCGATTGCGATGGGCCAGTGCGGCCTGCCCTTTGCCGATGCCGGCCTGGTGCTGCAATGGCATGTGCTCGGCATGTTCGTGCCCAGCTTCTTCACCGGGCCGCTGATCCGCCGCGTGGGCGTGCTGCGCGTGATGGCCGTGGGCCTGCTGCTGAACCTCGGCTGCGTCGCCGTTGCGCTGTCGGGCGACACGCTGGAGCATTTCCTCGTCGCGCTGCTGCTGCTCGGCGTGGGCTGGAACTTCCTCTACATCGGCGGCACGACGCTGTTCACGCAAGCCTACCGGCCCGAGGAAAAGACCCGCGCCCAGGGCCTGCTGGACACCGGCGTCTATGTGGTGATGACGCTGACCTCGTTCTCGTCCGGCGCCCTGGTCACCACGGGAGGCTGGCAGTGGATGAACTGGGCCAGCCTCGTGCCGCTGGGCCTGTGCGGGCTGGTGCTGGCGGGGCTGGGCTGGCGTCAGCGCGGCGCCGTGTCTGCCGCCTGACGTGCCGAGCCCTTGACCAGATCGAAGCGGAACAGCCGGCATTCGATCGGCCCGTTCCACATCGGCACGCGGCGCGATTCCTTCAGGCGCATGCGGCCGGGCAGCTTCATGTCGGGGCTGAGCATCCAGGCCGTCCAGCCGGCGGGGTTTTCGGTGTACTGGCGCTTCCAGTGCGCGGCGAGGCGCGGGAAGAAGTCGTCGCCCGAGCCTGTTGGCCCCCACGTCGCCTGCGGCTCCTGCCCCCCGAGGGGGCGGTCGCCCGCTTGGGGCGGCCCTACGCGGGCTACGCGCTGTTCCGACCCGCCTGCATCGCGCGTCATTGCCGCCTTGCCGCGCACCTCGATGCGTTCGCCATAGGGCGGGTTCATGACGATGCTGCCCGCCATGCCTTCGGGCAATGCGGGCGCCGGGCGCTCCAGCGCGTCGCCGCCGTTGAACTGGATGTATTGGGCGACACCCGCCCGCTCGGCATTGCGGCGCGCGAAATCGACCATGCGGAAGGCCACGTCGCTCGCATAGATGGGCACGGCGGGCGGGTGGATGCGGGCGCGGGCGGCCTGCGTCATCTCGCCCCACGCCGTCTTCATGGCCGGTGTCGAAAACGGCAGCTGGCGCTCGAAGGCGAAGCGGCGTTGCAGGCCGGGCGCGGCGTCGCAGGCGATCAGCGCGGCTTCGATGGGGATGGTGCCGGAGCCGCAGCAGGGGTCGTGCAGCGCGCTGTCCCCGCGCCAGCCGGCGGCGGCCAGCATGGCGGCGGCGAGGGTTTCCTTCAGCGGCGCGTCGCCCTTGTCGATGCGCCAGCCGCGCTTGAACAGCGGCTCGCCGGACGTGTCCACATAGATGGCCGCGCGCTCGGAGCCGACGTGCAGCACCACGGGCAGGTCGGGCCGCTGCGTGTCCACGCTGGGGCGCTCGCCCATCTGCTCGCGCAACTGGTCGCAGATCGCGTCCTTGATGCGCAGCGCGGCGAAGTTGAGGCTGCGCAGCGGCGAGCGCTGCGCGGTGGTGTCGATGCGCAGCGTGTGCTTCGGCGTCAGCCAGTCGCGCCAGTCGATGCGGCGCGCCAGCGCATACAGGTCGTCCTCGTGGCGGTAGGGGCCTTCGATCAGCTCGACGAGCACACGCTGCGCGAGCCGGCTCTCCAGGTTGATGCGCATCACGTCGTCGGCGCCGCCGAGCACACCGCAGCCGCCGCGCAGCGCCTGCACCTTGCTGCGCACGCCGGGCGGCAGAAAGCGTTTCAGCTCTTCCTCGAGCAAGGGCTCGACGCCGCCGGGGCAGGAGACGAACAGGGACAGTTTGTTGGGCAGGCTCACGGGGGGATTGTCGCCGCCCCTAAACTGGGCAGCGTTGTCCAATGCCTGGTGACACCGATGAAGCGACGCGCCCTGATCCTGAGCCTAACCCTGGCGGCCGCAGCGCATGCCCAGACGGCTCCGGTGGCCTACACGCCGCACACCGTGCCGAACACGCTGCTGCGCGCGCTGCCGAAGAACGCCGACGGCCGCACTTACCAGTTGCACATCCACCTGCCCGGGTCGTTCGCCAAGGAGCCCCAGCGGCGCTACCCGGTGCTCTACGTGACCGACGGCTACTGGGACTTCGCGACCGTCGTCGCGTCGTACAACAATCTGAACTACGACAAGGTCGTGCCCGAGTTCATCATCGTCGGCCTCGGCTATGCGGGCGACAACCTCGACTACGGCGAACTGCGCAACTGGGAGCTGTCGCCGGTGCGGCAGAGCCCGCTGAGCGCCAGCACCGGCAACGCCGACAAGTTCCTCGCGTCGCTGCAGAAGGACATCTTCCCGCTCGTCGAGCGTGAGTACCGTGGCGACCCGACGCAGCGCTACCTGGCCGGCAGTTCGCTCGGCGGGCTGTTCACGCTGCATGCGATGTATGCGAAGCCGGACTGGTTCAAGGGCTATATCGCCGCCAGCCCGGCGGTGGTGGTCGGCGGCGACTGGATCATCGGCCAGGCCAAGGCCTATGCCGCAACGGGCAAGCCGATCAGGGCGCGGCTCTACGTGACCGGTGCCGAGAACGAATGGCCCGCCTTCCTGGTCGGCATCCAGCGCTACCAGGCGCTGCTGCCGGAACTGAAGCATCCCGGCCTGGTCTGGCACAACCGCACCATCGACGGCGAGCGCCACGCGGGCACGAAGGCGGAGAGCTACACGCGCGGCATGCGCTTCGTGTTCGAGCCGCTGGCGCCGGAGACGGGGAAGTCGAAGGATTGAGCCCGCCCGCATCCAGCGGGGCGGGACTTGACGAGAGGCACGCTACAGCGCCTTGCGCAGATTGGCCGGAGCGATCTTCATGCCCTCGCGGTATTTGGCCACCGTGCGGCGCGCGCACTGGATGCCCTGCTCTTCGAGCATGGCCGCGATGGCGCTGTCGGACAGCGGCTTCTTTACGTCCTCGGCGGCGACGAATTGCTTGATGAGCGCGCGCACCGCCGTGCTCGATGCCTCGCCGCCGGCCTCGGTGTTGAGCCCCGAGCCGAAGAAATACTTCAGCTCGAAGGTGCCCCAGGTCGTCGCCATGTATTTGGCCGTCGTCACGCGCGAGATGGTGGACTCGTGCAGGCCGAGTTCGTCGGCGATCTCGCGCAGCACCAGGGGCTTCATCGCCAGTTCGCCATGCGTGAAGAAGCCGCGCTGGCGCTCGACGATGGCCTGGCTGACGCGCAGGATGGTGTCGAAGCGCTGCTGGATGTTCTTGATGAACCAGCGCGCCTCCTGCAACTGCCCGCCCAGCGGCGAGTTGCTGACGCCGCCGCGCGTCGCACGCAGCGCATTCGCATACAGCTCGTTGATGCGCAGCTTGGGCGCGACCTCGGGGTTGAGCAGGGCGCGGAACTCGCGCCCCACCTTGCGCACGATGACGTCGGGCACGATGGCCGCCGCCGCGCCGGGCGCGAAGCGGCGGCCGGGCTTGGGTTCCAGCCGCGTGATGAGGGCCTGCGCCTCGCGCAGCAGGGCCTCGTCGGCGCCGGTTTCGAGCATCAGCCGGCGCATGTCGCGCCGCGCCAGCAGTTCGAGGTGGCTCTGGCAGATGCGCATGGCGACGGCGCGGGCGGGGCACTCGGGCCGGGTGCGCAATTGCAGCAGCAGGCATTCCGGCAGGTCGCGCGCGGCGATGCCGGCGGGCTCCAGGCTCTGCAGCAGGCGCTGGGCGATGCGCAGGCGGTCGAGCAGGTCTTCGCGGGCTTCTTCGTCCTCGGCCAGCGCGGCGGCGATCTCTTCCAGCGCGTCTTCGAGATAGCCGTCCTCGTTCAGCGACTCGATCAGCACCTGGACGACGGCGCGGTCCTCGGCCGACAGGTGGTGGCCGGCCAACTGCGCGGCGAGGTGCTCGGCCAACGTCGGCTCGGCGGCTTCCTGGCTCTCGCGCTCGCCGTCCTCGTCGCTGCTGCCCGGGGCGGACGAGGGCAGCTCGCGGATGCCGTCGAAATCGTCGCGTTCGGTGCCGTTCTCCCAGTCCTCGCGCTCGGTGCCGCCGAAATCTTCGGCGCTCAACTCCGGCGCTTCGGCCTCGCCGCTGTCGCTGGAAGATTCGGCCGGCGCGTTCGACGCCAGTTCGGGCGCGGCGCCGCCGAAGTCCTCCTCCTCGGTGTCCAGCAGCGGGTTGCTGGCGAGCATCTGCTCGACTTCCTGGTGCAGTTCCAGCGTCGAGAGTTGCAGCAGGCGGATGGACTGCTGAAGCTGCGGCGTCAGCGCCAAGTGCTGACTGAGCCTGACCTGAAGCGTTTGCTTCATGGCACCGCCCGCCGGGCCGCCCCAAGGGCGGTGCGAGCCCCCTCGGGGGGCAGTGAGCGAAGCGAACGAGGGGGCTTCATCTCACATCCGAAAGTTCTCGCCGAGGTAGACCTTGCGCACGTCGGCGTTGGCGACGATCTCCTCGGGCGTGCCTTCGGCGAGCACCGCACCCTCGCTGATGATGTAGGCGCGGTCGCAGATGCCGAGGGTTTCGCGGACGTTGTGGTCGGTGATGAGCACGCCGATGCCGCGCGCCTTCAGGAAGCCGATGATGCGCTGGATCTCCAGCACGGCGATCGGATCCACGCCCGCGAAGGGCTCGTCCAGCAGGATGAAGCGCGGCTGCGTGGCCAGCGCGCGGGCGATCTCGACGCGGCGGCGCTCGCCGCCCGAGAGCGCGGGCGCGGGGCTGTCGCGCAGGCCCTCGATGGAGAGGTCGTGCAGCAGGCCGTTCAGCAGCTCGTCGATGCGCGCCTTGGGCAGGGGCCGGCCGCGTTCGTCCTGCTGCAGCTCCAGCACGGCGCGGATGTTCTGCTCGACGTTGAGCTTGCGGAAGATCGACGCTTCCTGCGGCAGATAGGAGAGGCCCAGGCGCGCGCGGGCGTGGATGGGCAGGCGCTGCACCTCGGCGCCGTCGATGCGGATCACGCCCGCGTCCGAGCGCACCAGGCCGACGATCATGTAGAAGCTCGTCGTCTTGCCCGCGCCATTGGGGCCGAGCAGGCCGACGACCTCGCCGCAGTCCACGCGCACATGCACGTCCTTGACGACGCGGCGCACGCCATAGCTCTTGGCCAGGCCCTCGGCTTCGAGCCGGCTGCCGCAGGACGAGGGCGTCGTCACGAAGGCTTGCCCGGTTGCAGCGTGGTCGAGGGCTTGAGCGGCAGCGGCGGTGCCGCCGGCGCTGCGTCCTCGGCCGGCGGCGTGCGCGGCATCATGACGATGCGGGTGCGGCCGTTCGGGTTGGGCGAGGCGCTGCCGCCCTCCAGCGTGAAGACCTCGCTGCGACTGTCGTAGACGATGACGGCGCCGGTCACCTCTTCGGCCACGGCGGTGCCGCGCAGGCGGCGCACGGTGGCGTTGCCGATGAAGCGGACGGTCTCGGTGCGGGTGTCGTACTCGACCTGGTCGGCCACGCCGTCGATGGCCTCGCCGGGCAGGTCGCGCGCCTGCCGGAAGCTGACCGGCTGGCCGGCCAGGCCGCTGGCGAAGGCCTGGTGGTAGCCGTCGCGCGTCTCGCGCACGTCCACCTTCTCGGCCTTCAGCAGCAGGCTGCCCTTGGTGATGATGACGTTGCCCAGCAGTTCGGTGCGCTGGTTGACGGCGTCCACCAGACCGGTCTTGTCCGAGGAGAAGACGAAGGGCTTCAGCCGGTCGGCCTTCTCCGCCAGGGCGGCGGAGCAGGCGAGCGCGAGGGCGAGCGGGATGAGCGAACGGGGCATGGCGGCACGGAAGTTGCAGGCCATTCTAGGGGCCGGCTGCTGTATTCCGAGCAGCCGCTGGGCCGAGCGCCGGGCCGCCCCAAGCCGGCCCGCTTGGGCGTGTGCTTGCGGCTCAATACCGCAAGCATCGCCGTCCCCCCCGGGGGACCGCCCAGACTGGCCCGCGTCCAGCGCGACCAGTCTCGGCGAGGGGCCCTTATTTCCGCAACCTTTGGATCAGGAAATCGGTGATTTGCAATGCCTTCTGGCCCAGTTCGTGCTCGGGCAGGCGCTGGCCGATGCCGGCCTGGCTGGGCGAGGTGCGGAAGCGGCCGCCGATGCCCAGCGTCGGCACGCCGTCGATCTGGTAGCCCTCGGACAGCTTCTCCGCCTGCTGGCATTTGGTGACGACGCCGAAGGAGTTGTAGGCGTCCTGGTATTTGGCCGGGTCGATGCCCAGGGGGCTCAGGAATTTGGCCTGGCTCTTGGCGTCGTCCAGCGCCAGGCCCTGCTGGTGCATGGCGTTGAAGATGGCCGGGCGGGCCACGGCCTCTTTGCCCAGGGCTTCGAGCGCATAGAACATGCGCTGGTGGATCTTGACGTTGGCGCGGAAGGCGACGTGGACCTTGCGGAAGGCCACGTCGGCGGGCAATTGCTTGCTCCAGGCTTCGATGGCGGGCTCGAAGACATAGCAGTGCGGGCAGCCGTACCAGAAGAACTCGACGACCTCGATCTTGCCGGGCGTCGTCGGCAGCGGCGGGTTGACGACGACATAGTGGCGGCCCTCGACGGGGCCGCCCTGGGCGAGGGCCGTGCCGCCGGCGGTGGCGAGCGGGGTGGTGGCGAGCAGGGTGGAGAAATCGCGGCGCTTCATGGGGGCGGCATCCTTGTCAGGCGGTGGGGTGGGTCAGCGTTGTACACGAACGAGGTTGGCCTCGAAGCCGGCCCCCTCGATCTTGCGCTGCAGGTCTTCGGCGGCCTCGCGCGTGTCGGCGGGGCCGAGGCGCACGCGGTAGACGGTGCGGCCGTTCTGCTCGCGCTCCATGACCTTGGCCGTGAAGCCCTGGATGGCCAGCTTGGCCTTCTGGGTTTCGGCGTCCTCGGGCCGGGTGAAGGCGCCGGCCTGCACGAAGTAGACGTAGGCGTCGGCGGCCGGCGTGGCGGCAGCGGCGGATGCCGCAGGCGCTTCGGCCTTGGCGGCCACCGGCTTGGGCGCAGGCGCGGCGGCGCTGGCGGGCTCGCCCGCAGGGGCGACCGCAGCCGGCGCGTTGACGACGCCGCTGGCGCTGCGCGCGGCCTTGCCGGCGAGCGGGGCGTTCGGGTCCCAGTTGCGGTTGCGCTCGGCCTCGGCGGCGTCCTGCTCGGCGGTGCGCTGGGGCACCTTGTTGACGAAGGGGATGGGCACCTTGGTGATGTAGAGGGCCACGCCCAGGGCGACGGCGAGGCCCACCAGCAGGCCGACGATCAGGCCGAGGACGAAGCCGCCCTTCTGGTGTTTCTGCCCGGCGGGTTTGTGCGCAGCAGTCATTCGCTCTCCGAAGGTTCAGGGTTGTCGCGGCTCATCTGCTCGGGCGCGCTGACGCCGAGCATGCCCAGCGCGTTGGCCAGCACCTGGCGTGTGGCGGCCAGCAGCGCGATGCGGGCGCGGCTGAGGGCCGGTGCCTGGCCGAGCACGCGCTCGGCGGCGTAGTAGGAGTGGTAGGCGCCGGCCAGGTCGCGGGCGTAGAAGGCCACGTCGTGCGGCGCGATGCCGGTGGCGGCGGCGCTCAGCATGTCGGGGTAGGCGGCGAGCTTGAGCATCAGGGCTTCTTCAGTGACAGCCGTCAACAGGCCGAGGTCGGCTGCGGTTGACAGATCGCCGCCCATTTCTTCCTGCCAGCGGCGGATCACCGAGCAGATGCGCGCATGCGCGTACTGCACATAGAACACCGGGTTCTCGTCGTTCTGCTTCAGCGCGAGATCCACGTCGAAGATGAATTCGGTGTCGGCCTTGCGGCTGATGAGAAAGAAGCGCACCGCGTCGCGGCTGGTCCAGTCGATCAGGTCGCGCAGCGTCACATAGCTGCCGGCGCGCTTGGAGATCTTGACCTCCTCGCCGTCCTTCATCACCGTGACCATCTTGTGCAGCACATAGTCCGGGAAGCCCGGCGGGATGCCCAGGTCCACCGCCTGCAGGCCGGCGCGCACGCGGGCGATGGTGCCGTGGTGGTCCGTGCCCTGGATGTTGATGCACTGCGTGTAGCCGCGCTCGAACTTGTTGATGTGGTAGGCCACGTCCGGCACGAAGTAGGTATAGCCCCCTTCCTTCTTGCGCATCACACGGTCCTTGTCGTCGCCGTAGTCGGTGGTGCGCAGCCACAGCGCGCCGCCTTCCTCGTAGGTCTTGCCGCTGGCGACGAGGCGCTCGACGGTGCGCTCCAACTGGCCACCCGCGTAGACGCTGCTTTCGAGGAAATAGCTGTCGAACGTGAGGCCGAAGGCTTGCAGGTCGAGATCCTGCTCGTGGCGCAGATAGGCGACGGCGAACTGGCGGATGCCGTCGAGGTCGTCCACGTCGCCGCTGGCCGTGAACTCGCGGTCGTCGGCCTTCACGGTCTCGCGGCGCAGGAAGGCGTCGGCGATGTCCTGGATGTACTCGCCGTTGTAGGCCGCCTCGGGCCAGCCGGCGTCGCCGGGCTTGAAGCCCTTCAGGCGCATCTGCGTCGAGTGGGCCAGCGTGGCGATCTGCACGCCGGCATCGTTGTAATAGAACTCGCGCGTGACCTGATGGCCCTGGCTCTGGAACACCGAGCACAGCGAATCGCCCAGCGCCGCCTGCCGCGCATGGCCGACGTGCAGGGGGCCCGTCGGGTTGGCCGACACGAACTCGATCATCACGTGCTTGCCCGTCGGCGCGCGGTGGCCGAACTGCGCACCCGCCGCCAGCACCTCGGCGACGACGGCCTGCTTGGCGGCCGGCTTGAGGCGGATGTTGATGAAGCCCGGGCCGGCGATTTCCAGCGACTGCACCCAGGTCTGGAAGGCGGGCCGGGCTTCGAGCGCGGCGGTCAACCGCGTCGCCAGTTCGCGCGGGTTGGCCTTGAGCGGCTTGGCCAGTTGCATCGCGGCGGTGCAGGCGAAGTCGCCATGGGCGGCCTGCTTGGGGGACTCGAAGGCGGCGACGGCGTTCGCGCCGGGGGCGATTTCCTGTAGAGACTCGGCGAGTGCGGCGAGCAGCGCCTGCTTGGCTTGGATCATGGGCGGGGATTTTAGGAGCGGCCCGTATCATCCCCCGGTGACTGCCGACGACCTGCCCGCCCACATCGGCCGCTACCAGGTCGTCAAGCGCCTGGGGGAAGGCGCGACCAGCGACGTGTTCCTGGCCCGCGACCCCTTCCAGGGCCAGGAAGTGGCCATCAAGCGCATGCGCGCCTGGGCGCCGCCGGCCGATGCGCCGAGCAGCGACTTCAGCAACCGCTTCTTCAGCGCCGAGGCGGCGCTGGCCGGGCGGCTGCACCACCCCAATGTCGTCGCCATCCTCGACGCGGTCCATGCCGACGAGGCGCCCTATCTCGTCATGGAATACGTGCCCGGCGTCACGCTCAAGCACTTCTGCCGCAGCGACCGCCTGCTGCCGCTGGACCAGATCGTCGAACTCGGCTTCAAGTGCGCGATGGCGCTCAGCTATGTGTTCCGCCAGGGCGTCATCCACCGCGACGTGAAGCCGGCCAATCTGCTCGCCGTGCTGGACGGCGGCGGCCAGGTGGTGGACGTCAAGGTCAGCGACTTCGGCTCCGCGCTCAACCTCAATGCCGATGCGACGCAGATCCACCGCGTCGGCTCGCTCGCCTATATGCCGCCCGAGCAGATCGAGGGCGGCGACGTGGACTGCCGCGCCGACATCTACGCGCTCGGCGCCGTGCTCTACCACCTGATCGTCGGCCGCCCGCCCTTCGATGCGCCGCACCAGATGGCGCTGATGCACCAGATCTACCACCAGCCGCCGCTGCCGCTGGCCGGCCAGCGCCAGGGCGTCAGCGAGGCGCTGGACGCCGTCGTGCTGCGCGCGCTGGCCAAGTCGCCGCAGGAGCGCTACCCGGACTGGGACAGCTTCGCGCAGGCCCTGTCGGCCCTGGTCGCCGGCCAGCAGGTGCCGCTGAACCGCCTCGGCGAGGTGCGCGACTCGGAGCGTTTCAACCTGCTGCGCTCGCTGGAGTTCTTCGCCGAGTTCGGCGACGTGCAGCTGTGGGAAGTGGTGCGGCGCGCGCGCTGGAAGCGCTATCCCGAAGGCCACGCCCTCTTCAAGCGCGGCCAGGAAGGCAACAGCTTCCACATCATTGCGCAAGGCCAGGTCGAGGTCTTCCGCGAGGGGCGGCTGGTGGCCACGCTGGGCCAGGGCACGTCGGTGGGTGAGATGGCCTACCTCGCGCCCAACCCCGACCTGCGCCGCCACAGCACGGACATCAAGGTCAGCCAGCCCTGCACGACGATCTGCTTCACGCCCGAGTCCATCGGCCAGTTGAGCCCCGAATGCCAGCACCGCTTCGACCGCGGCTTCATCCGCGTGCTGGTGCGCCGCCTGCATGCGGCCCACGAGGCGCTGGCGCATCCGCGGCGGATTCTGTGACCCGGGTGAAACAAGGCTTGGCAGCGCCAGGGCCGCATGCTTGAATGCGCCCGCCTACCAACTCTTGAGGAAGGAGCCACCGATGAAACGATTCGCCATCCTGCTCGCCTGCGCCGCCCTCTCCCTGGGCGCCCAGGCCACGCCGCAGCAGGACAAGATGAAGTCCTGCAACGCCGAGGCCAAGACCAGTGGCAAGAAGGGCGACGAGCGCAAGGCCTTCATGAAGGAATGCCTGTCCGCCAAGGGCACCGCCGCCGCCGGCGCCACCGCCTCGCCCGCCTGCGAGCAGTCCGCCGCCGACAAGAAGCTGCACGGCGCCGCCGCCAAGAGCCACATCAAGAAATGCATGGCCGACGCGGCGGCCTCGGCGCCGCAGTGACACGGGAGCCACCTTCGGGTGGCTTCTTTCTTCAGACCTGGTGGCAGGCCACCTGCCGCCCATCCACCTCGCGCAGCGCCGGCACCTCGTCCGAGCAGCGCGGCACCGCCAGCGGGCAGCGCTTGTGGAAGGCGCAGCCGCTCGGCGGGTTCAGCGGGCTCGGCAGCTCGCCGTGGATGACGATGCGCTCGCGCCGGTCCGCCGCGCGCAGCGCCGGCGTCGCGCTCATCAGCGCCCGCGTGTAGGGGTGCAGCGGCGCGGCGAACAGGCGCCGCTTGTCGCCCACTTCGACGGCAGCCCCGAGGTACATCACCATCACCTCGTCGGCCACATGCGCCACCACCGACAGGTTGTGCGAGATGAAGACATAGCCGGTGCCGAACTCGTCCTGCAGGTCCATGAACAGATTCAGGATCTGCGCCTGGATGGACACGTCCAGCGCGCTCACCGGCTCGTCGGCGACGACGATGCCGGGGTTCAGGATCATGGCCCGCGCGATGGCGATGCGCTGGCGCTGGCCGCCCGAGAACATGTGCGGATAACGCCGCAGATGCTCGGGCCGCAGCCCCACCTTGGCGGCCAGCACCTCGACGCGCTCCCGGCGTTCGGCCGCGCGCATAGGCGTGTTGATCAGCAGCGGCTCGGCCAGCGTCGTCGCAATCGTCTTGCGCGGGTTCAGCGACGCGAAGGGGTTCTGGAACACCATCTGCACGTCGCGGCGCAGGGCCTTCAGCGTGGGCTGGTCTGCCGTTGCCGCATCCGTGCCGCGCAGCTTCAGCGTGCCGCGCGTCGGCGCTTCGATCAGCGTCAGCTGCCGCGCCAGCGTGCTCTTGCCGCAGCCCGATTCGCCGACGACGGCCAGCGTCTTCCTGGACGCCAGCGTGAAGCTGACGCCGTTCAGCGCCTTGACCGTCGCCTTGGGGCGGAACAGGCCTCGGCTGACCTCGTAGTGCCGGGCGAGGTCGCTCGCTTCGAGCAGGAGTTCAGACATGCGCCGCCTCCTCGACAGGGAAGAAGCAGCGCACGCCATGCTCCAGCGCCGGCCGCTCGGCGCGGCAGCGCTCCTGTACGCGCGGGCAGCGCGGGCTGAGCAAACATCCCGCCGGCCGATCCAGCGCGCCGGGCACGATGCCGGGCAGGGCCGACAGCCGCCGCGCGTCCTTGTTGTGCTCGGGGATCGCGGCCAGCAGCGCGTGCGTGTAGGGGTGGCGCGGCGCGTCGAACAGCGCAGGCACAGGGCCGGTCTCGACCACCTGGCCGGCGTACATGACGGCGACGCGCTGGGCCATCTCGGCCACCACCGCGAGGTCGTGCGTGATCATGACGAGGCCCATGCCCTGCTCGCGCTGCAGCTTCAGCAGCAGCGCCATGATCTGGGCCTGGATGGTCACGTCCAGCGCCGTCGTCGGCTCGTCGGCAATCAAGAGCTTGGGGCCGCAGGCGATGGCCATGGCGATCATCACGCGCTGGTTCATGCCGCCGGAGAGCTGGTGCGGGTAGGCATGGGCGCGGTTCGCGGCATCGGGGATCTCGACCTGCTCCAGCAACTCGACCACGCGCCGCCTCGCGGCCGCGCCGCGCAGGCCGAGGTGGGCCTTCAGCACCTCGGCGATCTGCGCGCCGACGGTGTAGCTGGGGTTGAGGCTGGTCAGCGCGTCCTGGAAGACCATCGCCACGTCGCGGCCGATCAACTGGCGGCGCTCGCGGGGGCCGAGCTTCAACAGGTTGCGCCCCTGGAACTCGACGGCATCGGCCGTGACCCGGCCGGGGGCGTCGATCAGGCCCATCAGCGCCAGCATCGTCACGGACTTGCCTGAGCCCGATTCGCCGACGATGCCGAGCAGCTCGCCCGCGTCCAGCGTCAGGTCCACGCCGTCCACGGCGGGGAAGTGGCCGAACTGCACGCGCAGATTGCGGATGTCCAGCAGCGCCATCACGCCACCTTCTTCAGCTTCGGGTCCAGCGCGTCGCGCAGCCCGTCGCCCATCAGGTTGATGGCCAGCACCGTCACGAGGATGGTCAGGCCCGGCAGCGTGACGACCCAGGGCGCCCGCGTGATGTAGTCCCGCGCGGCCGACAGCATCGTGCCCCACTCGGGCGTTGGCGCCTGCACGCCCAGGCCCAGGAAACCGAGGCCCGCCGTCTCCAGGATCGCCGACGAGAAGCTCAGCGTCGCGTTGACGATCAGCGGCGCCATGCAGTTGGGCAGCACGGTGACGAACATCAGCCGCGCCGCGCCGGCCCCCGCGACCCGGCTGGCGGTCACGTAGTCGCGCCCCGTCTCGGCCAGCGCCGCCGCGCGCGTCAGCCGCACATAGCCGGGCAGCGCGCCGATGGCGATGGCGATGACCGTGTTGACGAGGCCGGGGCCGAGGATGGTGATGACGCAGATCGCCAGCAGCAGCGCCGGCAGCGCCAGCACGATGTCCATCACGCGCATGATGGCCGGCGACAGCCAGCGCTGGAAGAAGGCCGCGCACAGGCCCAGCAGCACGCCCGGCACCAGCGACAGCGCCACCGCCGCCAGGCCTAGCCCCAACGACACGCGGCCGCCGTGCAGCAGCCGGCTCAGCATGTCGCGGCCGAGCTCGTCGGTGCCGAGCAAAAAGCGCGCGCTGCCGCCCTCGGCCCAGGCGGGCGGCGTCAGCATGAAGTCGCGGTACTGCTCGATGGGGTCGTGCGGCGCGATCAGCGGCGCGAACAGCGAGGCCCCGGCGATCAGCGCGAAGACGACGAGCGCCGCCAGCGCGCCACGGTTGGCCGCGAAGCCCTGCCAGAACTCTTGTACAGGGCCGGGCGGCTCGACGGGCTTGTCGAGGACGGCGCTCATCAATGCCCCCCGCCGCGAATGCGCGGATTGACGACGCCGTACAGCAGGTCCACGACCAGATTCACGGCGATGAAGGTCAGCGCCGAGATCAGGATGCCGGCCTGCACGACGGGGTAGTCGCGCCGCGCGATGGAGTCGATCAGCCATTTGCCGATGCCGGGCCAGGAGAAGATGGTTTCGGTCAGCACCGCGCCCGCGAGCAGGCTGCCGGTCTGCAGGCCGACCACCGTCAGCACCGGGATCAGCGCATTGCGCAGCGCATGCACCACCACCACGCGCGCCGGCGACAGGCCCTTGGCGCGGGCGGTGCGCACATAGTCCTCGCGCAGCACTTCGAGCATGGACGAGCGCGTCATGCGCGCGACGACGGCCAGCGTGCTCGTGCCCAGCACCAGCGCCGGCAGGACCAGGTGCAGCAGCGCGGACCTGAATGCGCCTTCCTCGTCGCTGAGCCAGGCGTCGATCAGCATGAAGCCGGTGACGCGCTCGATGTCGTACTCGATGCCGATGCGGCCCGACACCGGCGTCCAGCCGAGCTGCACCGAGAAGAACATGATGAGGATCAGCCCCCACCAGAACACCGGCATCGAATAGCCGACGGTGGCCATGCCCATCACGCCCTGGTCCAGCAGCGAACCGCGCCTCAGCCCCGCGCTGACGCCCAGCAGCAGCCCGAAGCCCACCGCGAACAGCAGCGCGGCGCAAGCCAGCTCGACGGTCGCCGGGAACAGCGCGGCGAACTCCTGGCTGACCGGCTCGCGGCTGACGAGGCTCTGGCCCAGGTCGCCGTGCAAGAGCTTGCCCACGTAGTCCGCGTACTGCACCGGCAGCGGCTGGTCCAGCCCCATGCGCTTGACGAGGGCGGCATGCGCCTCGGGGTCGAGCCGGCGCTCGCCCATCATGACCTCGATGGGATCGCCGGGCACGAGGCGGATCAGCCCGAACGCGACGATCGTGATGCCGACCAGAGTCGGCAACAGCGTCGCCAGGCGTTTGAGCAGGAAGGCGAGCATGTGCGCCGTCAGGGCTTGAGCATGCGCAGGCCACCCGGCGTCGCGGCCACCTCGATCAGCGCGGCCGTCTCGGCGTCCGGTGCGCCGGAGATGTCGCGCGGGCGGTATTTCATCTGGAAGGTCGAGACGACCTCGGCGGTCGCCGCGTCGAGCTGGCCCGTGCGCGGCACGTTGTAGCCGATGCGGCCGAGCTGCTGCTGCAGCCAGGCCGCGTCGCGCGGCGCGACCTCGTGCTCCAGCGTCTTCAGCGCCACCAGCGGGCCGTCGGGCCAGGGGATCAGGCCGGCGTCGGCGAGCTGCTTCCAGGGGAACTGCGGCCCCGGGTCCTGCTTGCGGCCGGGCGCGATGTCGGCGTGGCCGAGGATGCGCTCGGGGCGGACGTTGTGACGCTTCTGGATGTCGCGCACCAGCGCGATCACCTCGTCCACCTGGGCCTGCGGGAAGGGCGCGTAGACGCGGCCCAGCGGCCCATCGACGTAGCCGGCGTTGACGATCTCGATGCCGATGGACGCCGAGTTCAGATTGGTGTTGCCAGCCCAGTAGCTCGCGCCCGCATGCCAGGCGCGGCGGTTCTCGTCCACCAGCGCATAGCTGGCCACGGGCTCGTCGCGCACGAGGTAGTGGGCCGACACCTGGCCGCCGGTGGTCAGCACCTTGAGCGACTTCTCCCAGTCCAGCACCGTGTAGTGCAGCACGATGTAGAGGGCGCGGCTGTCCTGGTTCTGCGAGGTGTGGCTGCGGTCGATATGGGGCAGGGGCGGCTGGGGGGCGGCGGCTGGCGGGGGCGGCGCCACGCTGGCGCAGGCGGCCAGCAGCAGGGCGGCGGTGGCGGCCAGGGCGCGGGAGAGGGAAGGCATGCGCGGATTGTTGCAGCGCCGTCGCGCGGCCGATTGGGGGTGAGCCCGCATGCGGCCATGCCCGTCGCCGCGCCGGGTATGCCGGCAGGTGATGGGGTCAGCGCCGCCTTGCGGGCTTTTCGGCGGGCAGCAGCGGCGCGAGGGCGGCCAGGTCGTCGAGCTGGGTCAGCAGGCGCTGCAGATAGCCGGGCGCCAGCGCCTGCAACTGCTGCAGCGCGCGCGTCGCCAGCACCTGCCCGTTCAGCGGGCCCAGGTGCTCGGGCACCGGCGCAGCCACTTCGGCCATGTGCCGCGCGACGCGCAGCGCGTTCCAACGATGCCGGTGCGCCTGGGCGTTGCGCAATTCGGGGCCGGCGGCGGCCAGCAGGCGGGCCAGCAGTTCGGTCAGTGGACGCGGGGCGTTCGCGTCGGGGCGCGCGGGTGGCGGCGGGCTCTCGGCCTGCGCGCGCCGTTGCAGCCGCGCGAGCAGGGCCTCGCGCAGCGCGCCCGGGGGCTGGGCCGCCGCGCGCCGCGCCAGCGCGGCCAGCACGCGCTGGCGCACCGGGTCGCTGCCGGCTTGGGCCGCAGCCCAGGCGATGGGATCGTCCGTCATGGCGCCGCCGCGCGCCGTGGCCGGGGCGTCGGCGCGATCTCGACGCGCCGGTTCAGCGCGCGGCCGGCCGCGTCGTCGTTGGGCGCCACCGGGCGTTGCGGCCCGAAGGCGGCGGCGAACACCGCGTCCGGCGGCAGGCCCTCGGCCATCAGCGTGCGGGTGACGGTCAGCGCGCGCTGGGCGGAGAGTTCCCAGTTGTCCGCGAACTTCTGCGTGCCGCCGCGCATGGCGCGGTCGTCGGTGAAGCCGCTGACCATCAGCACCTCGTCGCGCTGCGCGAGATAGGTGCGCAGCGGCAGCGCGAGGCTGCGCAGCAGCGCGCGGCCCTCGGCGTGCAACTGGTCGGAGCCGGTGGCGAAGAGCACGGCGCCGCTGATGCCGATGCGGCCTTCGACGAGGGTGATGCGGCCGTCCGCCAAGGGCCCGGCCAGCGCTCCCTCAAGCGCTTCACGGCGGGCCTGCTCGGCCTGGCGCTGGGCGATCTCGGCTTCGAGCTTGCTGGCGAGGTCGAGCTGGCCGACCAGGGCCGCCGCCAGCACCAGCACGAAGGCGCCCAGCACGCCGGCCATCAGGTCGCCGAAGGCGGCCCAGGCGGGGGCAGCGACGCCTTCTTGTTCGATGTCCAGCGGCTCATCCATGCTTGGCTTCCAGCGCGTCCAGCACCTGCTTCTGCGCGCCCAGGCAGAGGTCGATCAGCTCGCGCGCCTGGGCGACGTAGTAGCCGAGCTGCTCGTCGCTGCGCGCCACCGCGCCCGCGAGCCCCTGTTCCAGCGTGGCGAGGTGCTGCATCAGCTGCGCATTGGCGCCCTGGAACTGCTCGACCGCCGCGCCGAAGCCCTCGCCCAGGCTGGCCATCTCGGCGGCGCTGGCGGCCAGCGTGGTCGCGGCGCCGGCCAGGGCCTGGCCGGTGGCGTCGGCCTGGGTGGCGAAGTGCTGGCCGAGGCCGTCGAGCCGTTCGGCGGCGCCGCTGACCAGCGCGTCGATGGCGGCGCGCTGCTCGCCGGCCGCCTGCTGCAGCGAGGCGAGCAGGGTCGAGACGGTCTGCATCAGTTCGGCGCGTTCGGCCAGCGCGGCGCGGTCCTGCGTCTGGCTCTGCGCCAGTTGCTCGCGCAGTGCGGCGACCACCTCGACGGCCGCGCGCGGCGCCTCGCCCGCCGCCTTCAGCAGCGTGCCGGCCTCCTGCAAGGTGGCCTGCGCCTGGGCCTGGCCCTGGGCGACCAGTTCGCGGGCCTGGCCGAGCAGTTCGTCGGCGAGGCGCTGCTGCTGCGCCAACTGGCCGGCGCCGCTGGCCTGCAGTTCGCTGCGCCAGACGGCGAGGCGCTCGGCGTCGCCGCTGGCGTGGGCCGCTTGCCAGTGCTGTTGCGCCTCGGCCTGCGCGGCTTGCTGGCGTGCGGTGGTCTCGCCCAGCGCGGCGAGCAGGGCCTGCGCCTCGCCGGCCCAGCGTTCGCCCAGTCGCTGTACGGCCTGCTGCGCGGCCTCGCGCTGGCGGGCCAGGGCCTCGCCTTGGGCCTGGGTGGCGGCCTCGGCCTGCCGGGTGATCTGCGCCGCGCCGGCCTCGAAGCGTGCGCTCAGTGCATCGAGTTGGCCGGCCACCTGGGCGCCGACGCGCTCGTGCAGCGCCGCCGCCTCGCGGGCGATGCCGGCCATCGCCGCCTCGGCGGCGGGCTGGAGGGAGGCGCCGGCCAGCCGGGCGCTCTCGGCGAGGCTGGTGCGCAGCGTCGCGTCCACGCTGGCGGCCAGCGCCGTGTAGGCGCGCTGCGTCTCGCCGTGGAAGCGCTCGCTCTGGGCCGTCAACTGCTCGGCCATCTGGGCCGCGAACTGCTGGAGCTGGGCGACGAGTTCACGCTGCTGTTGCTGAGAGGCTTGTTCCGCGGCCCGCTGTTCGTCGGCGCGGCGCTGCGCGGCCGTCAGCGGGCGCAGGCGGCCGAGCAGGGCCGCGTCCAGCCGCGCGACCACGGCCGCGCGTTCGCGCCGCGCCAGGGCCACCAGCAGGCCGAGCATGGCCGAACCCGTCACGCCGGCCACACTGGCGCTGAAGGCCAGGCCCAGGCCCTGCACCGGCGCGCCCAAGGCGCTGCGCAGCGCGGCGAGGTCGGCGGTCTGGCCCAGGGCCGAGGCCGTGCTGTTCAGCGTGATGACGAGGCCGATGAAGGTGCCCAGCATGCCCAGCAGCACCAGCAGGCCGGCCAGGGCCGGCGCCAGCGCGAGGCCGGGCAGCGGCACGCGCAGGCCTTCCAGGCGCTGCTGCACGGTGGCGCGCAGCGCGGCGGGCACGGTGGTGATCCAGGCTTCGCCGGGTTCGGCGGCGAGGGCCTCGTCCAGCATGCGGCTGGCGCGGCGGAAGGCGCACAGTTCCAGCACGCCGAGCAGGAAGAAGGCGGCGATCAGCAGCGTCATCGCCAGCGCCACCGGGTGGTGGCGGGCGGCGGCCAGCGCGGCGCCGGCGATGCCCGCGAGGCCGGCTGCGAGCGCGAGGGGATAGAGAGCGTTCAGGGGGGCGTTCAGGGCACGGTTCATCGGGTGGGGGCGGCGTCGTGCAGGGCGTCGATCAGGCCCAGCACCGGTTGGAGTCGGAAGTCGAGTTCGGCGCGCAGCGCGCGTTGCAGGTCGGCCCAGAAGCGGGCGCGCCAGCGGCGCGGGTCGGCGGTGTGGTGGCCTTCGGCGCGGTGCGCCAGCAGCGTGGGCAGGCCGGCCAGCAGCGTGCGTTCCTGGGCCAGCAGCGCGCGTTCGAGCAGCGCGTCCAGTTCGGCCAGCCGGGCGAGTGCCCCCGAGGCTGCGGTCAGACGCGGGCGCAGGCGCTCGCGCAGCGTGGCGACGCGGGCGGCCATGGCGCGCTGCTGCTGGGCGTGGTGCAGGCGGTAGGGGGCGAGCAGGTCGGCCAGCGGCAGGCCCTCGGGCGCCGGCGCGGCGGATTCCTGCGCCAGCAGCGTGTCGTCGAAGGCGGCGGCCAGTTCGGCCCGCAGGCGTTCCAGCGCGGCGCCGGCCCAGTCGAGGGCCTCGACACGCGCCTCGGCATCGGCCACGGCGGCCGGCGCGGCGGCCAGTACCTGGGCGAGGCCGACCGCATCCGCCCAGCCCAGCCAGCCGCCCAGGCGCTCGGCCACGGTCGTGGCGCCTGACGCAGCGACGCCCCATTGCAGCAGCAGGCGCGCCAGCGGCTCGGCGTGGTGGGTGAGGGGGACGGAAGACATGCGGCAGTGCCCATCCGCGCGATTGCACGGGGGCGAGGCTGGGAGGGCCTGGGGAGAAAAAAGGGCGAGAGTTTAGTGAAGCGGCACTGTCGGCCGGCTTGACACCGGCCCGCGGCGTGCGCCGGAGGGCACGGCTTAAGTGGTTGATGCGCCGGAAATCATGGGGCCTGGCATCGGTATTGCTTGTCGCCTGCACTCATTCTGGAGCCCACGCCATGGCCAAACTCGCCACCCTGCTGTTGTCCGCACTGGTCGCGTTGCCCCTCGCCGCCCAGGCCGACCCGATCACGCTGACGGGCATCGTCCGCGACTTCAACGCCTGGGGCACGACCTACAACAACGTGGCCGGCCACCCGGACTTTGAGAACTACCTGGGCGACGACCGCGGCATCGTCGCCACCCAGCTGGGCCCAGACGGCAAGCCCGTCTATGCGGGCGGCTCGCACAGCACGGTGACCAGCGCGGCCTCGTTCTACCAGTGGTATCACGACGACCCGACGGTCAACCGCACGGGCACGACGTCGATCACGCTGACGCAGATCTCCGCCACGCTCTACCAGTACAGCAGCAACAACTACTTCCCGGCCGACGGCCAGTTGCTGGGGCAGACCAACTACGCGGGCCACAACTTCGGCTTCACGACCGAGTTCCACACGCTGTTCACCTATATGCAGGGCAACGACGACAGCTTCACCTTCACCGGCGACGACGACGTCTGGGTCTTCATCAACGGAGTGCTTGCGATCGACCTGGGTGGGGTGCATGGTGCCGAGACGGCCTCGGTCAACCTGAACACGATTGCGCAGCAGTACGGCCTCGTCGATGGCGGCAATTACACGCTGGACATCTTCCAGGCCGAGCGCCACACCACGGGCTCCAATTTCACGATGACGACCTCGCTGCAGCTCGCCACGGTCGATGACCCCGGCACCGTGCCTGAGCCGGCATCGCTGGCCCTTGTGGCTGGCGGCCTGCTGGCCGTCGGCATCGCGCGCCGCCGTCGCCGCGCCTGAGGCCGGCGGTGCGTGCAGGAACGGCCACCTCCGGGTGGCCGTTTTCATTGGGGCCGGCCCCGCTCAGCCGTAGGCGTAGAACAGCGCCGCGAAGAAATGGCTGATGGCGTTGGCAATTTCCTCGCCCAGGGTCTGCGGGCGGTCGGCGGTCTTGCGGCGCATGGTTTTCGAGGGATGCAGAATGCCGTGCAACGCCGCAGACCAGGCCCGCCCATGCACACCCACGATCTCGCCGAATGGCGGCACGAACATGTCTTTGACACCGGCAATGCCGCCGCCGAGCGCGGCACGCGGCTGGTGGCGTGGATCACGCTGGCGATGATGGTCGTCGAGATCGCGGCGGGCTGGTTCTACAACTCGATGGCCCTGCTGGCGGACGGCCTGCACATGAGCAGCCATGCCGTCGCCATCGGCCTGAGCGCTTTCGCCTACACCGCCGCGCGCCGCCATGCCCGCGACCCGCGCTATGCCTTCGGCACCTGGAAGATCGAGGTGCTGGGCGGCTTTGCGAGCGCCGTCTTCCTGCTCGTCATCGTCGCGCTGATGGCCTATGGCTCGGTGGAGCGCCTGCTGCGGCCCGAGCCCATCCACTACCCCGAGGCGCTGGCGATCGCGGTGCTGGGTCTGGCGGTGAACCTGGTCTGCGCGCTGGTGCTCGGCAAGGCGCAGGACCACGACCATGGCCACCCTCATCACGGCCACCGCCATGGCGACCTCAATCTGAAGTCGGCCTATCTGCACGTCCTCGCCGACGCGGCGACCTCGGTGGCCGCCATCGCGGCCCTGGCCGGTGGCTGGTGGCTGGGCTGGGCCTGGCTGGACCCGGTGATGGGCCTGGTCGGCGCCGTCGTCGTGGCCGTCTGGGCACGCGGCCTGATCGGCGAGACGAGCCGGGTGCTGCTGGACCGGGAGATGGACCACCCGGTCGTGGACGAGATCCGCGAGGTCATCGCCGAGCGTGGCGCGGCCGGCGAGACGCTGATCGCCGACCTGCATGTCTGGCGCGTCGGCCGCGCCAGCTATGCCTGCGCGCTCGGCCTCGTCACCCACGACCCGGCGCTGACGCCGCGCCAGGTGCGCAACTGGTTGGCCGTGCACGAGGAGATCGTGCACGCCACCATCGAGATCGAGCGCTGCGCCGCCTGATTCTCAGCGTGCGCCCATCGGCGCGGGGCGCGGGCCGCCCAGGTGGCGGAAGGTGATGCGGCCCTTGCTCAGGTCATAGGGCGACATTTCCAGCGACACGTTGTCGCCGGCCAGGATGCGGATGTGGTGTTTGCGCATCTTGCCGCCGGTGTAGGCGATGACCTTGTGGCCATTCGTCAGCGTGACGCGAAAGCGCGAGTCGGGCAGGATTTCATCGACGACGCCCTGCATTTCGATCAGTTCTTCTTTGGCCAAGTGGCGGACTCCGGTGTGAGGTGGACGACGAGGGCCGGGCCTTGGGGCCCGGGCCGGCGAAACACGCGCAGATGCGAAACGCCGCCGCCGGCGCCTGCCGGGCGGAGACGGAAGCCCTCAAGAACACTCACCGGGAGTAGCTGAAGCGAGCCGCTCGCAAGAAGGGGCCAGGGGATGGCCCGCGGGGCTGCAGGGAAGACCTTGAGGAAACGGTCTTGCGCGAATCGAAGCCAGACAGGGTAACACGGCTGTCAAGCCCCCGCCGGCCCGGCCTCAGCCGTAGGCGTAGAAGAGCGCCGCGAAGAAATGGCAGACGCTGCCGCCCAATACGAACAGATGCCAGACGAAGTGGGCGTAGCGCAGCCGGTTGTCGAGCAGGAAGACGAAGGCGCCGAGTGTGTAGCTCAGGCCGCCCGCCACCAGCAGCGCCAGGCCGGGGGCCGGCATGCGTTCCACCAGCGGGCCGATGGCGAACACCACCACCCAGCCCATGGCCAGGTAGAGCAGGGTCGAGACGACCGGATGGCGCAGCCGGTTCAGCAGCTTGATCGCCACGCCGAAGGCCGCTGCCGCCCAGACGGCGATGAGCAGGGTCGGGCCCGGGCCGGTGTGCAGCACGCCGAGCGTGAAGGGCGTGTAGCTGCCGGCGATGAAGACGTAGATGGCCGCATGGTCCAGCCGCACCAGCCAGGCCTTGGCGCGGCCGGCCGGCAGCGCGTGGTAGAGCGCCGAGACGCCGTAGAGCAGGATGGCCGTGGCCGCGAAGACGGCCGCCGCCGCCACGTCCGCCACGCCGCCGTGGCCCATGGCGCGGATCACGAGGATGGGCAGGGCCGCGACAGCCAGCAGCGCGCCGAGGCCGTGGCTGATGGCGTTGGCGATTTCCTCGCCCAGGGTCTGCGGGCGGTCGGGGGTGGCGGGCATGGGTGACATCTCGGATCAGCGGACCCGCCTGTATAACGTATTGCGGCTGATGCCCAGCCGGCGCGCCGCCTCGGACACATTGCCCCCCACCGCCGCCAGCGTGGCGCGGATGCGGGCGTCGGCGAGCTGGCGCAGGTCGTCGCCGCTGGCGGCTGCGGGGGCAGGCGCTGGCTCGTTGGCCAGCTCTTCGGCGAGGTCATCCGGCAACTGCGCCTCGGTCAGCACCGTCCCGCCCTCGTCCAGCAGCGCCGCCGCCGTGCGCAGCGCGTTCGCCAGTTGGCGCACATTGCCCGGCCAGCGGTAGCGGGCCAGCCGCGCCAGCAGTGCCGGGGCGAGTGAGAGCCCCGGCGCTTCGGCGGCCAGCAGCCGGGCGACCAGGGCGGCGAAGTCCTGCCGCTCGCGCAGCGGCGGCAGCGTCAGCGTCAGGCCGTTGAGGCGGTAGTAGAGGTCGGCGCGGAAGCGCCCGGCGGCGACTTCGTCCTTCAACCGCCGGTGGCTGGCGCAGACGAGGCGGAAGTCCACCGGCACCGGCGCCCCGCCGCCCAGGGGCACGACCTCGCGCTGTTGCAGCGCGCGCAGCAGCCGCGTCTGCAGGACGGCGGGCATGTCGCCGATCTCGTCGAGGAAGAGCGTGCCGCCGTCGGCCTCGCGGATGCGGCCGGGCGCGCCCTGGCGGGCGGCGCCGGTGAAGGCGCCGGGGCGGTAGCCGAAGAGTTCGGCCTCGATCAGGGTCTCGGGCAGGGCCGCGCAGTCCACGGCGACGAAGGGCCGGCCGCGCCGTGCGCCGCTGGCGTGCAGGGCCTGGGCGAAGACTTCCTTGCCGACGCCGCTTTCGCCCTGCAGCAGCAGCGCGATGGCGGGCTTGTCCACCAGCTTGCGGGCCTTGGCGATGGCGGCGCGCAGCGTGGCGTCGCCGAGGTCGAGCGCGGCCAGCGCGTCCGCTGCGGCCACGGGGCGCCACGCGGTCTCGACGGGAGTGGCCGGCGCGGCAGCGCGCACCGCGACGGCGTGGCGCAGCGTGTGGCCGGGTTCCAGGCGCCCCCACAGCGGCGCGGCACCGCCGCCCCGGTGCAGCGGGCGCGCGGCGGGGCCCTGGGCCAGCAGGCGGTGCAGGTCGGTGCCGAAGACGCGCTCGACGGTGGCGGCGCCGATGTCGCCGCGGCCGAGGCCGAGCAGCTCCAGCGCGGCCGTGGTGGCGCCGGTGATCCAGCCGTCCTCGCTGAGCGCCACCAGGCCCTCGGTGACGGTGCCCAGGCCCTCGGCCTGCGCGTGCAGGCGCAGCACCAGGCCGGCGCCGTGCCGCGCGGTGAAGAGCTGGTGCTCCACCATGCGCGCGCCGCTGCGCACCAGGGCCAGGGTGTGGCGGTGGTAGCCGCGGCGGTCGCCGGAGATGTCGAGCACGCCGAGCAAGCGGCCATCGGGGTCGGCGATGGGCGCGGCGGCGCAGGTCAGGAAGCCGTTGCGCTCCAGGTAATGCTCGCCGGCATGCACGACGAGGGGCTGGCCCTCGGCCAGTGCGGTGCCGATGGCATTGGTGCCGCGCCACTGCTCGCTCCAGGAGGCGCCGGGGCGCAGCGCGACGCGGGCGGCGCGGTCGGCGAAGCGGGCGTCGCCCAGCGCGTGCAGCAGCAGGCCCTGGGCGTCGGCCAGCAGCACGAGGCCGTCGCTGCCCTGCACCTGTTCGTTCAGGAAGGCCATCACCGGCCGCGCGTGGGCGACCAGGCTGTGGCGCTGCTCCAGCGCGCGGGCCAGCTGGGCGGCGCTGGCGTGGGGTGCCCCCTGCGGGCGGCCGAGGGGTTCCAGCCCGTGGGCGCGGCTGCGCGCCCAGCTGGCCTGCAGCGGGCCCTTGAGCAGGCCGTCGTCCAGCGCGCCGGTGTCCAGCCACTGGCGGCGGGCCTGGCGCAGGCGGTCGGGCGGCGTGGGCGCCTCGGTGACGGGCATGGCGAAGCTCCTGGCGGGGAAGGACCGGACGCTAGCCGGATGCCGCCGTCCGTCAAGTGCTTGTACGCCGCCGCGCCGTTCCGGCGCAGTGTGCCGTCGGGCTGTGCCATTTCGTGACAGTGCCGGGCGCTGCGGGCGCGGTTTGCGCGCCGCGCCCGGCCGGGCCGCGCCGAAGCCGCGCTGGCACGCGCCTTGCGCCATTCGAGCCGGCCTGCGCCTCCCGGCGCCGGACATTCCACACCCATCAGGAGACAGACATGACCCTCTATGCCGCCCCCGGCACCCCTGGCGCCAAGGTCGCCTACCAGGCCCGCTACGACAACTTCATCGGCGGCCGTTTCGTGCCGCCCGTCGAGGGCCAGTATTTCGACGTGATCTCGCCCATCGACGGCCGCGTCTACACCCAGGCCGCGCGCTCCACCGCCGCCGATATCGACAAGGCCCTGGACGCCGCCCACGCCGCCGCAGCCGCCTGGGGCGCGACGCCGGCCGCCGAGCGCGCCAATGTGCTGCTGCGCATCGCCGACCGCATCGAGCAGAACCTCGAACGCCTGGCCTATGCCGAGACGGTGGACAACGGCAAGCCCATCCGCGAGACGCTGAATGCCGACATCCCGCTGGCGGTGGACCACTTCCGCTACTTCGCCGGCTGCGTGCGCGCGCAGGAAGGCGCGCTGAGCGAGATCGACCCCAACACCATCGCCTACCACTTCCACGAGCCGCTGGGCGTCGTCGGCCAGATCATCCCGTGGAACTTCCCCATCCTGATGGCGGCCTGGAAGCTGGCGCCGGCCCTGGGCGCCGGCAATTGCGTCGTGCTCAAGCCCGCCGAGAGCACGCCGATCGGCATCCTGCTGCTGGCCGAGCTGATCGCCGACCTGCTGCCGCCCGGCGTGCTGAACATCGTCAACGGCTTCGGCCGCGAGGCCGGCCTGCCGCTGGCCAGCAGCAAGCGCATTGCCAAGATCGCCTTCACCGGCTCCACCGCCACCGGCCGCGTCATCGCGCAGGCGGCGGCCGGCAACCTGATCCCGGCGACGCTGGAACTCGGCGGCAAGAGCCCGAACATCTTCTTCGAGGACGTGATGGCGGCCGACGACGCCTTCCTCGACAAGGCCATCGAGGGTCTGGTGCTGTTCGCCTTCAACCAGGGCGAGGTCTGCACCTGCCCGAGCCGCGCGCTGATCCAGGAAAGCATCTTCGACCGCTTCATGGAGCGCGCCGTCAAGCGCGTCGCCGCCATCAAGCAGGGCAACCCGCTGGACACCGACACCATGATGGGCGCGCAGGCGTCGGCGATGCAGATGGACAAGATCCAGACCTATCTGGCGCTCGGCAAGGAAGAGGGCGCCAAGGTGCTGATCGGCGGCGAGCGCGCGCGACTCGGCGGCGACCTGGCCGGCGGCTACTACATCCAGCCGACGCTGTTCCAGGGCCACAACAAGATGCGCATCTTCCGCGAGGAGATCTTCGGCCCGGTGCTGGCCGTGACCACCTTCAAGGACGAGGCCGAGGCGCTCGCCATCGCCAACGACACGCCCTACGGCCTGGGCGCCGGCGTGTGGAGCCGCGACGGCAGCCGCGCCTACCGCATGGGCCGCGGCATCCAGGCCGGCCGCGTATGGACGAATTGCTACCACGCCTATCCGGCGCATGCGGCCTTCGGCGGCTACAAGGAGTCCGGCATCGGCCGCGAGACGCACAAGGCCATGCTCGACCACTACCAGCAGACCAAGAACCTGCTGGTCAGCTACAGCCCGAGCGCGCTGGGCTTCTTCTGATCGCGGCCGGCGGCAACCGGGGGCGGCTTCGGCCGCCCCTTTTGACGGGCGCGCCCGCCGGCCTCAGCGGCGGCGGCACACGACGGGCAGAGCGCCCAGGGCCAGCAGCGCCAGCGGCAGCGTGCCGGGCAGGGGCAGTTGGTTGTCAACGGCGGTGGGCATGGCCACGCGCAGGTTGTCCAGGCCCGTCTCCTCGTTGCCGCCGGATGCCTCGTGGGCCTCGGCCCAGCGGATCGACGTGATGGCCACGCCGGACACGATGCCGATGAAGATCGGCGCGCCGCTGCCGCCCGGGAGCAGCAGGCTTTCCGAGCTGCCGTCGCCGAAGAAGAAGGTCAGCAGCCCCTGATCGACGGCCGTGGTCGGGGTGCCGTCGATGGATTCATAGCCGACGATGTCGAAGGCCGCCGCAAGATAGCCCTGCGAATAGTCGATGTCGTAGTAGGCATTGCCGGTCGCGCGCGCGCCGAAGGCCATGGCGATCGAGTCCGAGGCGCTATCGAACACCCGGACATCGCCGAGGTTGCTGGACAGCGTGACGCCGGGCAGCACGTCCACGCCGGAGAGGCTGGTGCCGGCCGGATAGGCGGAAAAGTCCTGCACCTGGGCGCCACCGGTCAGGGCGGCCTGCCAGGCTGCCAGCGAGGTGTAGACGGTGGCGGCTTGCGCCGTGCCGACGGCGGCGGCGGCGGACAGGGCGAAGGCGGTGAGAAGGCGACGCATGAGGGACTCCCGGTGGATGCTGGCGGGATTGGGCGGCGTGCGGGCCCGCAGCGTCCACCCCAAAGGCTTGGGGGCGCCCCGCAGATGTGTGCCGGGAAGATCCCAGTCTGTCGCTTCAGCGCCTGGTGGCATAGAGCCCGGCCCGCAGCGCATCCGCGATGCCGCGCCGGTTCTGCGCCAGCGCCGCCATGCTGAAGTGGATGTGGCCGCTGCCGGGCGAGAGCCGGCGCACGCTGTCGATCTGGGCGAGGATCTCCTCGGGCGCCCAGCTCTGCGGCGTGTCGTCGATGCGGCTGGTGAACAGGCCCGGGTGGATGGGCCGGCCGAGCGGGTTGAGCGTCCGCCAGGCCTGCAGCAGCGGCTCGAAGGCCTGCGCCGTCTGCGTGCGCGGCCAGTAGAGCTGGGGCGCGAGATAGTCCAGCCAGCCCTCGCGCAGCCACAGCTCCACGTCGGCATAGAGCTTGTCGTACTGGCTGAAGCCGGCGATGCCCGGCGGGCGCGCGGCCGGCTTGGGGAGGCCGAAGGGGCTGATGCCGACGCGCGTGCCCGGCCGCGCCTCGTGGGCCAGCGCGTAGAGGCGCTGCACCAGGGTGTTGACGTGGTAGCGGCGCCAGTCGGCGCGGCCCAGCGCGCCACCGCCGGCGAGGTAGCGCTGCCAGCCGGGCTCGTCGGGGAAGTCGATCTCCTGCTTCGCTGCGTCCTGCACCGGATAGGGGTAGAAGTAGTCGTCGATGTGGATGCCGTCCACCGCATAACGGGTGAGCAGATCGCGCACGACGGCCAGCGTGTGCTCGGCGGCGGCGGGCTCGGCGGGGTCCATCCAGAGCTGGTCGCCATAGCTGCGCACCCAGTCGGGGTGGGCGCGGCCGACGTGGTTCTCGGCCAGCGGCGACTTGGCGGCGCTGTGGCGGGCGCGGTAGGGGTTGAACCAGGCGTGCAGTTCCAGGCCGCGCAGCCGGCATTCGGCCAGCCACGTGGCCAGCGGGTCGTAGCCGGGGTGCTGGCCCTGGCTGCCCGTCAGGTATTCGCTCCAGGGTTCCAGCGCCGATTCGTAGAGCGCATCGGCACTGGTGCGCACCTGCAGGATCAGCGCGTTCAGGCCGATGCCGGCGGCGCTGTCGCACAGGGTCTTGATCTCGTCCTGCTGCTGCGCGGCGCTCAGGCCGGGCCGGCTGGGCCAGTCGATGTTGGCGACGGTGGCGACCCAGGCCGCCCGCCATTCGCGCGGCGGGGCGGGGGATGCGGCCGGTGCGGGCGCCGGGGTGGGCGCCGTCGTTTCCGGCGGCGGCGTCGCGCAGGCGCCGAGCAGGGGTGCGGCGGCGAGGCCGAGCAGGTCGCGGCGTTTCATACCTTGATGAACCAATGCTTGCGGTACATGACCCACGCGACGGCGTACATGGCGAGCACGAAGCCCACGGCATACAGCAGCGAGGCATTGACCGGCGCGAGGCCCGAGTCGCGCAGCGGCGCGTAGAGCGCGCCGCCCAGCGTGCGGCCGTCGCCGAGCTTGAGCGTGTAGAGCAGCTTGGCCACCAGGCCCGACAGCGCGAACAGGAAGAGCGCATTCATGCCGAACACCACCAGCGGATGCAGCAGGCGCGCCCAGCGCGCGCGGGCCAGGGGTCGAGGCAGCGCGTCCAGCAGCCAGTAGAAGACGGCGAAGACGAGGCTGGCCCAGCCCGCCATCGTCAGGACGAAGGCCGGCGTCCACAGCGATTTGTTGATGGGCATCAGCCAGGCGTCCAACACCTGGCCGAGCCACAGCGCTGCGAGGCCGGCGACGACCCAGCCCATGGCCTTCTCGGCGGGCTGGCGCTGCGACGCGAGCAGATAGCCGGCCAGCACGCCGAGCAGTTGCGTCGCCACGGCGGGCAGCGTGGTCAGCAGGCCCTCGGGGTCCCAGGTGCGGGCCTGGGCCCAGAGGTGGCCGCCCATCAGCAGGCGGTCCAGCCACGCGCCGGCATCCTGGCCGGGCTCCAGCAGGCCCGTGTGGACGACGCCGCTCGCGTCGGGCACGGGCAGGCCCAACTGGATCAGCGTGTAGACGGCCATCAGCCCCGCCGCCCACAGCGCCACGCCGCGCGCGCCGCACCACAGCACGATGGGCGCGGCCGCCAGCGCGCACAGGCCCAGGCGCTGCAGCACGCCGGGGATGCGCACGCTGGCCAGGTCGAAGTTGGGGACGAGGTTCAGCAGCAGGCCGATGCCGATGATGACGAGCGCCCGCCGCCAAGTCGTGAGCAGCAACGCGGCCCGGTCGGCGCCGGCCTGGGCGCGGCGCGCGAGGCTGATCGTCATCGCCATGCCGCTGATGAAGACGAAGAAAGGGAAGACCCAGTCCGTGAAGGTCCAGCCATGCCAGTGCGCATGCAGCAGCGGCGCATAGACATGGCCCCAGTCGCCCGGGTTGTTGACCAGCAGCATCGCCGCGATGGCGAAGCCGCGGAAGGCGTCGAGGGAGAGCAGCCTGTCTTTCATGCGTCGGCCCTTTTGCCGAAGTCGTCCGGCACCTGGATGAGCGCCGCCATCAAAAAGCTGGGCAGCGTCGCCACCAGCACCCAGGCGAAGAAGGGCACATAGCCGACGTGGTCCTGCAGCCAGCCGCTCCACATGCCCGGGATCATCATGCCCAGCGCCATGAAGCCGGTGCAGATCGCGTAGTGGGCCGTCTTCTGCGGCCCCTCGGCGACCAGGATCATGTACATCAGATAGGCCGTGAAGCCGAGGCCATAACCGAACTGTTCGACGGCAAGCGCCGCGCTGATGAGGGCGAGGCTGGTCGGGTGCGCGAGCGCCAGCGCCAGGAAGGCGACGTTGGGCAGGTGCATCGCCAGCACCAGCGGCCACAGCGCGCGCTTGAGGCCCACGCGCGAGATCACCCAGCCGCCGGCCAGCCCGCCCAGGGTCAGCGCCGTCAGGCCCACGGTGCCGTAGGCGATGCCCACGTCCTTGGTGGACAGCCCCAGGCCGCCCTGCGCGACGGGATCGAGCAGGAAGGGCGAGGCCAGCTTGAGCAGTTGCGCCTCGGGGAAGCGGTAGAGCAGCAGGAAGCCGAGCACGACGGCGATGCCCGGCTTCTTGAAGAAGCTCGTGAACACCGCGAAGAACTCCGTCACCAGCCCGCGTGCCGCGTGGCGGCCGGCGCCGCTCGCGTCCGCCGCGGGCCGGGGCAGCACGAAGGCATGCCAGGCCGCCAGCGCCACGAACAGGCCGCCCAGCAGCCAGAACACCGCGCGCCAGGCCTGCACGACGCTGCCGCCGCGCTCGGCCAGCTCGCCGGCCAGATAGACCAGCCCGCCCTGGCCGCCGATATTGGCGAGCCGGTAGAAGGTCGAGCGCACGCCGACGAAGGCGGCCTGGCTGTGCTGGGGCAGGGCCAGCATGTAATAGCCGTCGGCCGCGATGTCGTGCGAGGCCGAGGCGAAGGCCATCAGCCAGAACACCGCCAGCGACATCTGGAAGGCCCGCTCCATCGGCAGCGTCAGCGCCACGCCCGCCAGCGCCGCGCCGACGAAGAACTGCAGCACCGTCACCCAGCGCCGCTTGGTGCCGAACAGCTCGGCCAGCGGCGACCACAGCGGCTTCAGCACCCAGGGCAGGTAGAGCCAGCTCGTGTAGAGCGCGATGTCGGTGTTGGAGATGCCGAGGTTTTTGTACATGACGACCGAGAGGGTCATCACGACGACGTAGGGGATGCCCTGCGCGAAGTAGAGCGTGGGCACCCAGGCCCAGGGGGAGCGGCTCATGCCAGGGCTTTGCCGACGCTGCCCTCGGCGGCATCGAGCAGCGCCTGCGCCTCGTCCGCAGTCACGCCGCGCTTGAGCATCACCAGCGCCGTCTTGACGTGGTGGTCGCATCGCGCGAGCGCCGCCTGGGCGTCCGCCTCGCTGGCGCCCGAGGCGCGCACCGTCAGCGCCAGCGCGCGGCGCACGAGCTTGGCATTGGTGGCCTTGAGGTCCACCATCAGATTGCCGTACACCTTGTGCAGCCTCACCATCAGCGCCGACGAGAAGCTGTTCAGCGCGATCTTCTGCGCCGTGCCCGCCTTGAGGCGCGTGCTGCCGGAGATGACCTCGGGCCCGGTGTCCAGCACGATGCCGACCTCGGCCTGGGCGGCGACCGGCGCGCCGGGGTTGTTGGCGATGCCGACGGTCAGCGCACCGGCCGCGCGCGCGGCGTCCAGCGCGCCCAGCACATAGGGCGTGCCGCCCGAGGCGGCGATCAGCAGGGCCACGTCGTTCGGGCCGGGGTTCAGCGCGGCCATGTCGGCGGCGCCCTGCACGCGGTCGTCCTCGGCGCCCTCGACGGCGACGAACATCGCCCCCGCGCCCCCGGCGATGACGGCCACGGCCCGCTCGCGCGGCCAGGAGAAGGTCGGGTACAGCTCCACGCTGTCCAGCACGCCCAGCCGCCCCGAGGTGCCGGCGCCGGCATACAGCAGCCGGCCCCCGGCGCGGATGCGCGGCAGCGCCGCGTCCACGGCGGCCGCGAGCTGCGGCGCGGCCGCCCGCACGGCGGCGACGGCGGCGGTCTGGTCGTCGATGAAGGCGTCCAGCAGCGCCGGCGTGTCGTAGCCGTCCAGCGTGGGGTGGCGGGTGCTCGGGGATTCGGTGTTCAGCATGGGGATCGGACTCTAGTCCACCACTGGCTATCCTGCGGTATTCCGTCTGATGAGGCTGCCATGAACCGATTGCTCGTTCCCCTGCTCGCCGCGCTGCTGCTCCCCGCCGCCCAGGCCGCGCTGCCCGTCGGTGCCGCCGCGCCCGACTTCACGGCCGATGCCGCCCTCGGCGGCCAGCCCTTCAAGTTCCACCTCGCCGACACGCTCAAGCAGGGCCCCGTGGTGCTGTACTTCTACCCCAAGGCCTTCACCAGCGGCTGCACCGTCGAGGCCCACCAGTTCGCCGAGGCGAGCGCGAAATTCAAGGCGCTGGGGGCCACCGTCATCGGCATGTCCAACGACGACATCGACACGCTGAAGAAGTTCAGCGTCGAGGCCTGCCGCAGCGAGTTCGCCGTCGCGGCGGACGCGGGCGGCAAGGTCATCAAGGACTACGACGTGGCGCTGCGCCTCGTGCCCGGCACGATGGCCGACCGCGTGTCCTATCTGATCGGCCGCGACGGCAAGGTCGTCGCCGTCCACGCCAGCATGAACCCCGATGGGCACATCGCGGCCATGCTGAAGGCCGTTCAGCAGTTGAAGGCTCAGTAGATCGGCTCGGGCAACTTTTCGCGCGCGACGGCACGCTGCGTTGCCGGCCGTTCCAGCACGCGCTGCAGATAGGCGCCCAGCGCCGGGCGCGCCCGGGCCGGGCGGGCCTGCATGCGCGTCCAGCGGCAGAGCATGAAGGCCAATGGGTCCACGGCGGTGAAGTGCTCGCCGAGGAACCAGGGCCCGCCATGGCGGGCGAGTTCGGCGTCCATCTGGTCCAGCATCGGGGCGATGCGGGCTTCGGCATGGGCCTTCACGTCGGCCGCATCGGCGGCCATGCGCTCGGGGTAGAAGTAGTGGATCAGCATGGCCTGCAGCGTGTTGCTCAGCCAGACCATCCACTTGTAGTAATGCGCCCGTTCGGCGGTGCCGGGCGCGGGGGCGAAGCCAGAGTGGCGGTCGGCGAGGTGCAGCAGGATGGCGGCCGTTTCGTAGAGCACGAGGTCACCGTCCACGAGCACCGGGATCAGGCCGTTCGGGTTGAGCTTGAGATAGGCGGGCGATTTGTGCGCGCCGCCGTCCCTGTCCACCTCGCGCAGCGTGAAGGGCAGGCCCATTTCTTCCAGCAGCAGGTGGGGGGCGAAGCTGGCCGTGCTGGGGACGTAGTGCAGTTCGATCATGGCGGCGCGAACTTTACGCGGCGGCAATGCCGTGCCGTCCACGCGGGCCGGGCGGGCGGCGTTGAACACCCGTCCCCGTTTTCCCGGTGAATGCCATGAAACCTCTGCTCCGCTCCGCCGCCGCCGCCGCCGCCCTGCTCGTGCTGGGCACCGTGTTCGCCGCCTCGGCCGCCCCCGGCGACGGCCGGGGCCATGACCGTGACCGTGGCCATGCCGGCATGGTGTTCGATGGCCGCTACCACCACGACCGCTACTACCCCGCCCCCGGCCAGATGGCGCCGCGCGTGCCCCGGGGCGCCGTGGTGATCGGCGCCGGGCCGGGGCGCTACTGGTTCGAGGGCGGTGTCTGGTACCGGCCGCAGGGCTCGGGCTTCCGCGTCGTGCTGCCGCCGGCGGGCCTGGTGATCCCGCTGCTGCCGCCGGCCTATGTGACGCTGACGCTGGGCGGCCTGCCCTACTACTACGCCAACGGCGTCTACTACCGGCCGGTGCCCCAGGGCTATGCCGTGGCCGCGCCGCCGTCGGACGCCTCGGCGGCCCAGGTCATGGCGCCTGCGCCGAAGGCCGAGCCCATCATCTACCCGCGCAACGGCCAGCCGCCCGAGCGGTTGGAGAGCGACCGCCGCGACTGCAATCGCTGGGCGACGACCCAGCCCCATGCGCAGGCCGATGCTTCCGTCTTCAATCGCGCGGTGGAGGCCTGCATGGACGGCCGCGGCTACTCGATGAGATAGGGGCCTCAGCCCACCGGGTGCTCACTCTCCTGCGCCGCGACCAGCGCCTCGCGCCACAGCCGCGCCGGAATGAAGCTGCGCAGCTGCTCCATCGCCTTGTCGATCAGCGCCGGGTGCAGGCCGTGGTCGAGGTGGGGGAGCAGGTCAGCCGTCACGTCGGCGCCCAGGTCCACCAGGGCCTGGGCGGCATCGACGACGTGGCGGTAGGGGAAGCGCCGGTCGTCCAGCCCGTGCAGCAGATGGACGCAGACGTCCTGCGGCGCCGCCTCGGGCCGGGCCAGATAGCCGCCCGCGAAGGCCAGCACGCGGCCGACCAGGGCGGGCTCGGCCTGTACGGCTTCCAGGGCCAGCAGCGCGCCGTCGCCGACGCCGGCCAGCGCGACGCGCTGCCAGGGCAGGTCGCGCCTGGCGGCCTCGGCGCGCAGGCGTTCGATCAGCCCCGGCAGCGCGGCCGTGACGCCCTCGGGTGTCGGCGCCTCTTGCAGCCACCAGCGGCAGCGGCCCTCGGCGTCGCGCAGCGGCGGGTGCAGGTGCAGCAGCGCGGCGTTCGGGTACTGGGCCTGCAACGCGGCGGACAGCGGCGCGAGGGTGTCGGGGCCGTCGGGCGCGAGGCCGCCGTCGGGCAGCAGCGCGAACAGCAGGTCGGGGGTGGCGGCGGGGGTCATGGGGCGCGCGCTCCGGTGAGCTTCAGCAGCGTCTGGTGCAGCTTGGGCGTGTCGATGGGCTTGGTCAGGAAGTCGTTCATGCCGGCGGCGAAGGCGTCGTCGCGCTCGGAGACGAGGGCCGCCGCCGTCAGCGCGACGATGGGCAGTTGCTCGGCGCTGAACTGCTTGCGCAGTTCGCGCGTCGCATCATGCCCGCCCATGACGGGCATCTGCACGTCCATCAGCACGATGTCGAAGGGCTTGCCGACGCTGGCCGCCGCCAGCACGGCCTCGATGGCCTGGCGGCCGTCGCTGGCCTGGGCGACCTCCATGCCCCACTGCTCCAGCTGGGCGACGGCGATCAGCATATTGACCGGGTGGTCCTCGGCGATCAGCACGCGCCGGCCCTGCAGCGCGTCGGGGGCGCCGCCGCTGCCACCACTGCTGCGACTGTCGCGCGGCTGGTGAGCCAGCGGCGCGGGCGCGGCGGGCAGGGGCAGCTCGGCCCAGAAGGCCGAGCCCTGGCCCGGCGCGCTCTCGACGCCGACCTCGCCGCCCATCAGCGTGGCCAGTTCGCGACAGATGGACAGGCCCAGGCCCGTGCCGCCGAAGCGCCGCGTCGTCGATTCGTCGGCCTGGGTGAAGGGCTGGAAGAGCCGGCCCTGCTGCTCGGGGGCGATGCCGGGGCCGGTGTCGCGCACCTCGATGCGCACCCACTCGCCGGCGCTGCCGCGCGCGTTGGCGGGCAGCGCACGCACGGCGACGGTGATGCCGCCGGTCTCCGTGAACTTCAGCGCATTGGTCAGGTAGTTGGAGAGGATCTGGCGCGTGCGCAGCGGGTCGCCGAAGACCCAGGCCGGCAGCGCCGGGTCGATCTCGACGGCGAAGCTCAGGGACCGCGCCTGCGCCAGCGTCAGATAGGCGATGCGGATGGACGCGAGCAGCTCGCGCAGCGAGAAGGGCTGGCTCTCCAGCGTCAGGCGGCCGGCCTCGATCTTGGAGAGGTCGAGGATGTCGGAGATCAGGCCCGAGAGGCTCTCGGCGCTCTCCATCATCTGGTTCAGGTAGTCGCGCCGCTGGTCCTCGGGCAGGCTGGCCTGCTGGGCCAGGCGGCCCAGGCCGAGCAGGCCGTTGAGCGGCGTGCGGATCTCGTGGCTGGTATTGGCGAGGAAGGCGCTCTTGGCGCGGCTGGCGGCCTGGGCCTCGTCCTTGGCCTGGGCCAATTGGTCTTCGACGCGACGGCGCTCGGTGACGTCTTCGATGATCCAGACCGTGCCGCTGTGGCCGGGGTGGGCGCGGTCCACCACCTGGGCGAGCAGGCGGGCGAGGAAGGTCGAGCCGTCGCGGCGGCGCATGGTGTATTCGGCCTCGACCTGCCGGCCGGCCGCGAGCGCGGGGCCGAGGTCGCGGCCGACGGCCTGCCAGTCCTCGACGCTGGGCCAGACGACGCTGCCGTGCTGGCCGATCAGCGCGCCGCGCTCCCAGCCGAACATGGCTTCGAGGCGCGGGTTGGCGAGCACGAACTGCTGGTCGCGCGTCAGCGCGATGCCGATCGAGGCGTTCTCCAGGATGGCCCCGTGGACGAGGCGGGTGCGCTCGCTCTCGCTCACGTCGCGGGCGTAGAGCACGAGGTAGTCCATGCCGTCCATCTCGAAGGGCGCGATGGACGCCAGCATCGAGGCCGCGCTGCCGTCGCGGCGGCGCAGGCTGACGGGCATATTGCTGGCGATGCCGTCGCGGGCCAGGGCGGCAGCGACGGCATCGCGGTCGGCGGCCTGGTGCCAGAGGCCGATCTCGTCGGCGCTGCGCCCCAGCACCTCGGCGCCGCTCCAGCCGGTGAGGGCCTCGAAGGCCTTGTTGACCATGGCGAAGCGGCCGCTCTCGGCCTCGGTCAGCGTGATCACGTCGGGGCTGGTGGCCACCAGGTGGGAGAGCAGGCCCTCCGAGCGGCGCAGCGCGTCCTGGGCGCGGCTCTGCTCGGTCTGGTCGGTGAAGAAGGTCAGCGTGGCCGGGCCCGAGGACGTCTCGACGCGCACGCTGGTGGCCTGCACGAGGCGCCGCCGCCGCGACAGCGTGCGCAGCCGGTATTCGGCGACGGGCTGCATCGCCCCCGGCGCCAGGCCTTCGAGCCGCGTGGCCTGCTGGCGGGCGGTCTCGTCGTCGCCGGGCTCGTAGTGGCTGAACAGGTCCTGCCCGACCATGCTGGAGCGCTGTGCGTAGCCGAACATGGCCATCGCCGCCGGGTTGGCATCGACGACGCGGCCCCAGCGGTGCAGCACCAGCGGCGAGGGCGAGCGGCGGAACAGCTCGCGGTAGCGCGTCTCGGTGGCCAGCACGGTCTGCTCGGCGGCCACCTCGTCGGTCACGTCGCGGCCCACGCCCCAGTAGCCGCGGAAATTGCCCTGCGCGTCGAAGCGCGGCTCGCCGCTGACCGACACCCAGCGCGGACTGCCATCGACGCCGACACGGCGCGCCACCATGCCGTGGAAGGGCCGGCGCGATTCGAGGTCGGCACGGTGGGCGTCGAGTTCGTCCTCGGACAGGCCCATGCTGTCGATCTCCCAGGGCGTCTTGCCCAGGCGCAGCTTCAGGTCCAGGCCGGAGCTGCCGGGGCGCTCCTCGGCGACGTGGGTGAAGCGGAACTCGCGGTCCATCTCCCAATACCAGTCCACCGCCATGCCGAGCAGGCCACGGAAGCGCGTGTTGCGCTCCTCGGCTTCCGCCAGGGAGCGCTGCACCATGCGCAGCAGGCCGATGCCGGCGGCCAGGCCGGCGCCGAGCAGGCCGAATTGCACGCCGGCGCGCAGCGCCAGGCTGCTCATGGCCGCCGGGTGGGTGGCCCAGCCCAGGACCTCGGCGCCGGTCAGGCCGGCCAGCGCGGCGCCGGCCAGTGCCGTCAGCAGCAGGCCGATGCGCAGGCCCAGCATGGGGGTGGCGAAGGCGACGATCAGGCCGGCCGAGGCCAGGCCCGGCGTCCACAAACCGAGGCCGCGCGAGGCGGCGACGAGCACCGGCAACGCGACGATGAGGGCCATCAGCAGCAGCGCCGTGGCCGGCCGGTGCTCGCGGCGCCGGTCGCGCGACAGCAGCCACAGGCGCAGCGGGGCCAGCAGCGCGATCAGCGCCGCCAGCAGCGGCGGCGGCAGGCCGTCCAGCCATTCGCCGGGCTGGCGGGTGTGCCAGAGCAAGGCGGCCAGCGGCAGGCAGATGGGCGGGCAGGCCAGCAGGAAGACGCGCGCCGCCTGCCAGCGCATGCTGGTGGTGAGGCGCTGGCGCTGCTGCTCGGGCGGCGCGGCGTGGCCGACGAGGCTGCTGATGTCGTCGCCGCCGCGCAGCATGCTCAGGTCAAGGCTTGCCGGGTGGCCTCGGCCACGGCCCGGGCGCGGGCGGCGAAGTCGGCGCCCTGGCCGGCGTAGAGGATGGCGCGCGAGGAATTGACGACCAGCGGCGCCGCGCGGCCGGCGGCCTGCACGACGGCCGCCGCATCGCCGCCCTGGGCGCCGACGCCGGGCACGAGCAGCGGCAGCGTGGGCGCCAGCTCGCGCACGCGGGCGATCTCGCCGGGGTAGGTGGCGCCGACGACGAGGCCCAACTGGCCGTTGCGGTTCCACTGCGTCTCGGCCAGGTGGGCGAGGTGCTCGAACAGGCGCGGCTGGCCGGGCAGGTCGGCGAGGCGCTGCATCTGCCAGTCGTCGCCGCCGGGGTTGGACGTGCGGCACAGCAGGATGGCGCCCTTGCCCTCGTAGGCGAGATAGGGCTCGATGCTGTCGAAGCCCATGAAGGGTGAGAGCGTCACCGCGTCGGCGCGGTAGCGCTCGAAGGCCTCGCGGGCGTATTGCTGCGCGGTGGCGCCGATGTCGCCGCGCTTGGCGTCGAGGATGACCGGCACGCCGGGGGCGGTGGCGTGGATGTGGTCGATCAGGCGTTCGAGCTGGTCCTCGGCGCGGTGGGCGGCGAAGTAGGCGATCTGCGGCTTGAAGGCGCAGACGAGGTCCTTGGTCGCGTCCACGATCGCGGCGCAGAAGTCGTAGAGGCGGGCCGCGTCGCCCGCCCAGCCGTTGGGCAGCCGGGCCGGCTCGGGGTCGAGGCCGACGCACAGGCGCGAGTGGGACTGGGCTTGGAGCTGGGCGACGAAGTTCATCAGTAGGCGGTGACGGGGTGGGTGCGGGCGAGCACGAATTCTGCAAAAGCCTCGGCCGGCAGTGGCCGGCTGAACAGATAGCCCTGCACGGCCTGACAGCCCTGGCGGCGCAGGAAGGCGAGCTGGCCTTCGGTCTCGACGCCCTCGGCCAGGGTCTGCAGGCCGAGGGCGCCGGCCATGCGGATGACGGCATCGACGATGGCGCGGTCCTCGGCGTCCTCGGTCAGGTCGCGCACGAAGGACTGGTCGATCTTGAGCTTGCCGACGCGGAAGCGCTTCAGGTGGCTGAGCGAGGAGTGGCCGGTGCCGAAGTCGTCGATGGACAGCTGCACGCCGCGCGCATGCAGCTCGTTCATCACGGCAATGGCGGCGGCCGGGTTGTCCATCGCCGCGCCCTCGGTCAGTTCCAGCTCCAGCCGCCGCGCGGGCATGCCCACTTCGTCGAGCACGCGGCCGACGAGGGCGGGCAGGTCGTCGTGGCGGAACTGCACGGCCGACAGGTTGACGGCCATGGTCAGTACCGGCAGGCCTGCATGGTCCCAGCGCCGCAGTTGCGAGAGGGCTTCCTTCAACACCCATTCGCCGATGGGCAGGATCAGCCCGGACGCCTCGGCGACCGGGATGAACTCGGCCGGCGACACCCAGCCCAGCTCGGGGTGCTGCCAGCGCAGCAGGGCCTCGGCGCCGATGATGGGGCTGTCGCCGTCGTCGTCCAGCGCGAACTGCGGCTGGTAGTGCAGCGAGAGCTGCTGCCGCTCGAGCGCGCGGCGCAGCGCGTTTTCCAGCAGCAGCGCGCGGGCGGACTGGGCCTGCATCTCGCTCGTGAAGAAGCGGTAGGCGTTGCGGCCATCCTTCTTGGCGCGGAACATGGCCGCGTCGGCGCATTTGCACAGCGTGTCGAAATCGTCGCCGTCGGTCGGGAACATGGCGATACCCATGGACGGCGTGACGGTCAGCTCCTGCTGCTCGACCTGGAAGGGCGCGCTGGCCAGCGCCATCAGCTTGGTGGCGAGGTGGGCGGCGCCGGCGATGTCGGTCTGCGGCAGCACGAGCACGAACTCGTCGCCGCCCATGCGGGCCACGGTGTCCTGCTCGCGCACGGCGCCGCGCAGCCGGGCGGCGAGCTGGGCCAGCAGGCAGTCGCCGGCCCGGTGGCCGAGCGAGTCGTTGACGTTCTTGAAATGGTCCAGGTCGAGGAAGAGCACGGCCAGCGGCTCGTCGCTGCGGCGGGCGATGTCGATGGCCTGGCTGGCGCGGTCGGCCAGCAGGTGGCGGTTGGGCAGGCCGGTCAGCGCGTCGAACAGCGCCAGGCGCTCGGCGCGCGCCTCGGCGGCCTGTTGTTCGGCGACCTTCAGCTCCAGCGCCGCGACGGTCTGGCTGAGCTGCTCGGTGCGGCGGTTGACCAGGGCTTCGAGTTGGGCCTTGGCCTGCACCAGTTCCAGCTCGGCCTGCTTGCGGGCGGTGATGTCCTGGGTGATCCAGATCGAGCCGCGCGAGGGGTCGCCGGGGGAGATGGCCTTGCTGCGCACCTCGCACCAGACGGTGCTGCCGTCCTTGCGGGCGAGCAGCATCTCGGCCTCGAACGCCTCGCCGTGCGCCAGCGGCTCGTAGCAGAGGTCGCCGGCTGCCTGCCAGTCCTCGTCGCTGAGATACCAGGCGCGCGACGACTGGCCGTCCAGTTCGCCGGGCTGGTAGCCGAAAAGCTGCTCGAAGGCGCGGTTGCAGCGCGTCACGCGGCGGTCGCGCAGGTAGACGATGCCGACCATGGCGTGGTCGAAGATGAGCTGTTGCTCGGCATGCAGGTCGGCCAGCGTGGCGTCGGCGCGCTTGCGCTCGCTGAGGTCTTCGACGATCCAGATCGAGCCGTCGGCCGGCTCGCCGGGGTGGATGAGGCGGCCGGTCAGATGGGCCCAGAAGCGCTCGCCGCCCAGGCGCCGCATCAATTGTTCGCTGCGGAAGGTCTCGCCCGTCGCCAGCACCGGGAAGGCGCGGCGGCCGAGGGCGCGGGCCTCGGCCTTGCTCTCGTAGAGGCTGGTGCTGGACAGGCCGATCGCGGCCTCGGGGCTGTCCAGGCCGTAGATCTCGGCGAAGCGCTGGTTGCAGCGCAGCAGCGTGCGGTCCTTGACGAAGACGACGCCCACGCCCGCATTGGCCAGGATGAGATCCAGCTCCCGCAACGCCTGGCTGAGCGCGGGGTTGTCGCTGGAATCGGGCGCGGCGGTCATGGGACGGAGCGGGGCGGCGGGCGGGGGTGGCGGATGAGCGGCGATTGTCTGGCCCCTCGCGTGCGCGCCGCGACGAACGTCCGCCTCAGCGTGAATTCACACCGGTTGGCGCCGCCTTGCGGCGCTTACACGCGCCGGGCCAGTTCCTGCGCGATGCCCGTGTAGTCGCCCGGCGTCAGCTTCAGCAGTCGCGCCTTCTCGGCCTTGGGCAGGTCCAGCCCTTCGATGAAGGCCTGGATGGACTCGCGCGTGATGGCCTTGCCGCGCGTCAGTTCCTTGAGCTGCTCATAGGGGTTGGGCAGGCCGTGGCGGCGCATCACGGTCTGGATGGGCTCGGCCAGCACTTCCCAGGCGGCGTCGAGGTCGTCGGCGAGCGCGGCTTCGTTCACTTCCAGCTTGCCGAGGCCCTTGGCCAGCGAGTCGTAGCCCAGCAACGCATAGCCCAGGCCCACGCCCATATTGCGCAGCACGGTGGAGTCCGTCAGGTCGCGCTGCCAGCGGCTGACGGGCAGCTTCTGGCTCAGATGCGTCAGCATCGCGCTGGCGAGGCCGAAGTTGCCCTCGGCGTTCTCGAAGTCGATGGGGTTGACCTTGTGCGGCATGGTCGAGCTGCCGATCTCGCCCGCCTTGGTTTTCTGCTTGAAATAGCCCAGGCTGATATAGCCCCAGACGTCGCGCGACCAGTCGATCAGGATGGTGTTGGCGCGCGTGAAGGCGTCGAACAGCTCGGCCATGTAGTCGTGCGGCTCGATCTGGATGGTGTAGGGGTTGAAGCTCAGCTTCAACTGCTTCTCGATGACCTGTTTGGAGAAGGCCTCCCAGTCGTGCCTGGGCCAGGCGGACAGGTGGGCGTTGAAGTTGCCGACCGCGCCGTTCATCTTGGCCAGCGGCTTGACGGCGGCGATGCGCGCGCGCGCCGTTTGCAGGCGGGCGACGACGTTGGCGATCTCCTTGCCGACCGTCGTCGGGCTGGCCGTCTGGCCGTGGGTGCGGCTGAGCATGGGCACGGCGGCGAACTGGTGGGCCATGCGGCGCAGCGTCTCGACGATGCCGTCCAGCGCCGGCAGCATCACCTCGTCGCGCGCGGCCTTGAGCATCAGCGCGTGGCTGGTGTTGTTGATGTCCTCGCTGGTGCAGGCGAAGTGGACGAACTCCGACGCCGCCAGCAGTTCCGGCTGGCCCTCGAAGCGGCGCTTGATCCAGTACTCGACGGCCTTCACGTCATGGTTGGTGGTGCGCTCGATGGCCTTGATCTCCTCGGCGTCGGCCTCGCTGAACTTCTTCACGAGGCGGCGCAGGCGCGCACGGGCGGCGGACGACAGCGGCTTGAACTCCTTGAAGCCGGCGTCGGAGAGCGCGATGAACCACTCGACCTCGACCTGCACGCGGCGGTGCATCAGCCCGTACTCGGACAGCAGCGGGCGCAGCGCCGCGACCTTGGCGGCGTAGCGGCCGTCCAGCGGCGAGAGGGCGCTGATGGCGGAGAAGTCGGGAGCGGTCATGGCGTCGGCCTGCGGGTCGTGGGAAACCCGGGATTCTATTTTTCGCGGCCGCTGCGCAAGCAGGCGATGGCGAGCGGGTGGGTGAGGGGATCGACGGGACTCAGGAGCGGCCGGCACTCTCGCCGCCCGCCGCCGCGCTGGCAACCCCTGCCTGGGGTGGCTGTGGACCGCAGCCGACAGGGCTTTTTCACGTCCGGCCGCCAGGGGGGCGCTGGCTAGAATCGTTTCGACCTGTGACCCCCGTGCCTGCTCTATGACGATGAAGTTGATCGGTTCTCTCACCAGCCCCTACGTGCGCAAGGTGCGCATCGTGATGGCCGAGAAGAAGCTCGACTACCAACTGGTGCTCGAAGACGTCTGGGGCAGCGACGCCATCCTCAAGATGAACCCGCTGGGCAAGGTGCCCTGCCTCGTCATGGAAGGCCAGGACTCGATCACCGGCGCGGTGTTCGACTCGCGCGTCATCGTCGAATACGTGGACACGCTCTCGCCCGTGGGCCGGCTCATCCCCGAGCGTGGCCGCGAGCGCTGCGAGGTGCGTACCTGGGAAGCGCTGGCCGACGGCATCATGGACGCGGCCATCCTCGTGCGCCTGGAGCGCACCTGGGCGCAGCGCCCACCGGAGCAGCGCAGCCCGGCGTGGATAGCCCGCAATCTCGGCAAGGTCAACGCCGGGCTGGCGGCGATGAGCCAGGGCCTGGGCGACAAGCCCTGGTGCTCGGGCGGCCATTTCTCGCTGGCCGACATCGCCGTCGGCTGCGCCCTGGGCTGGCTGGCCTTCCGCTTCCCGGAGATCGACTGGCGCGAGGCCCACCCGAACCTGGCGCGCCACATGGACAAGCTGGCCCAGCGCCAGAGCTTCATCGACACGATGCCGTCCTGACCGGGGCCTCGGGCCATGAGCCGCCGGACCCACCTCGACCCCGCCGCCGTCGCCCTGCTGCTGCTGTGCTGCCTGCTGTGGGGCATCAACCAGGTCGCCGCCAAGGCGGCGCTGACCGAGATGGGGCCGCTGTGGCAGGCAGGGCTGCGCTCGCTGCTGGCGGGGGGGCTGGTGTGGGCCTGGGCGGCCGGGCGCGGCATCCGCCTGTTCGAGCGCGACGGCAGCCTCGGCGGCGGCCTGCTGGCGGGCGGGCTGTTCGCGGCCGAGTTCGCCTGCATCTTCGTCGGCCTGCAGTACACCAGCGCGTCGCGCATGGTGGTCTTCATCTATCTGGCGCCCTTCGTCGTCGCGCTGGGCATGCCGTGGATCGCGCGCGGCGAGGCGCTGTCGGGGCCGCAGTGGGGGGGCCTGCTGCTGGCCTTCGGCGCGATGGCCTTCGCCTTCGCCGAGGGCTTCTCGGCGCCGGGCACGCCGATGCAGTGGTGGGGCGACGCCCTCGGCGTGGCGGCCGCCGTGCTCTGGGGCGGCACGACGCTGGCCATCCGCGCCACCCGGCTCGGCGCCGCGCCGGCCGAGAAGACCCTGCTCTACCAGCTCGGCGTCTCCGCGCTGGCGCTGTGTGCAGCGGCCGCCTGGGCCGGTGAGCCGCTGCCGGCGCACTGGTCGCCGCGCCTCGTCGGGCTGTTCGGCTTCCAGGCCGTCGTCGTCAGCTTCGCCAGCTATCTGGCCTGGTTCTGGCTGGTGCGCCACTATGTGGCGACCAAGCTCTCCGTCTTCACGCTGAGCACGCCGCTGTTCGGCCTGGCGGCCGGGGCGCTGCTGCTGGGCGAGGGCATCAGCGCCCGCCTCGTCGCGGCGCTCGCGGCGCTGGCGGTGGGCATCGTGCTCGTCAACCGGCAGCCTTCCATCAAGGAGAACCCATGATCACGCTCTGCGGCATCCCGCTCTCGAACTACTACAACAAGGTCAAGCTGGCCCTGCTGGAAAAAGGCATCCCCTTTCAAGAGGACTATGTGCGGACGCATTCCCACGACGAGGCGGTGCTGAGCTGCTCGCCGCTGGGCAAGGTGCCTTTTCTCAGGACGCCGCAAGGCGGGCTGTGCGAGAGCCAGGTCATCCTGGACTATCTCGAAGCCGCCTACCCCGACGCACCGCGGCTGCTGCCGGCCGACCCGTATCAGGCCGCCAAGGTGCGTGAGCTCATCGCCTTCGTGGAACTGCACCTGGAGCTGGTGGCGCGCGAGTTGTATGCCGAGGCTTTCTTCGGCGGCCAGGTCAGCGAGGGCACGAAGCAGCGCGTCGCCCGGCTGCTGCCGGCGAACATCGTCGCCTTCCGGCGTCTGGCGAAGTTCGCGCCCTATCTGGCCGGCGACGCCTTCACGATGGCCGACTGCGCCGGCTGGGTGAGCCTGCCGCTGGTCGGCATGGCGACCAAGATCATCTATGGCGAAGACCTGCTGCAGGCCGGCGGCGTGGACTGGAAGCCCTATGCCCGGCTGATCGGCGAGCGCCCCCACGCCGCCCGGGTGGCCGCCGACCGCAAGGCGGACCAGGAGCGCTCGCTCGCGGCGAATCGCGCCTGAAGCTCACCTGAGCGCCTGTGTCGGTTCGCATTCAACTCGGAACTCGATGCTGCGCTGATTCATGCACTTGGCGCTGAATGATTCGTGCCCGTTGGAATCGATGTGTCATGCAACTTGGAATTTTCGGATTTTTGTCTCACCCAGGATGGAACTTGGCGGCGCCGATCACGAGGTCAACACGCCCGCCCCATCACCAGACGCATCGCATGCCTGCAACCCGCTCTCTGACCCTGGCGTGAATCGCCCCGGCCACTAGTCAGCAGGCGCCGCCGCGAACGCTTCGGCTAGTTCAGGATGGCTCTTCGAAAGCAGACGTTGGCCTTTCGCTGCGAGCTGTCGCCAGCCCGTCCCAAGCCCAAGCGCGCCGTTCCAAGCCTCGACCAGGTAGTCCACTCGACCCTGATCCAGGTGCCAAGCGATCAAGGCGGCAGCCATCTCAAGCCTGTCAAGCGAACGTCCCGCCTCACCGGCCGATCGATCGGCGGAGCCGGCAAGCAGATAGACAGCAAAGCGAGCAGGGTCTGGCAGATTGACGAAGCATGCGCCGGCCTTCGCGAAGGCAACGCCCGCTGTCGGACGCTCCAACAGAAAGTCGACGAAGGATGTCTGCTCCACCGCGATGCCAAGGTCCGACGCTCTTATCGCGTGACTGGAATCAGCCGCGTAGTGGGGAAGCGCCTGCATAGGCAGTTGGCCCATTTCCAGCGAGGCGACCGTTTCGCCCGTTTGAGGCGTTCCACCCGCCGGTGATGCAACCAATATGCCGCCTTCAGTTGGCTCAGTCCCTGCGTCCAGCAAGGTCCCGCGCCCTACCCACCTGACCCCAAGCACGCTGCCCAAAACGAGGAACGCTTGGCTGCCGATCAACATGCTGCCACGGCGGAAGAGCCCGTAGCCGGCCAACTTGTTGATGATCTTGAAGTGTTTGTTGGGCAATGCGTGGCAGCCCAATGCAATGCATGCGTTGGCGCGCTTGGCCATTGCATCTCGGAGTACCGAAGCCTCACTACTCTCGAATGCTTCGACGAGACTCCGCACACGATTGCCCTCGGCGCCAACGTAAACGCTGCGCACCCGACCATCGATGTCGCGGAAGTTGAAGTAGACGTAGGTCCCGCCTTTGATTGCCCTGCGGTGGAACGACCCGCGCAACGCGGCGAACCTGGTCGCTGCAGCCGTACTCGCCATGTCGAATAGCTCAGCGTAGGAGGCCTGCGCGCCCAGTGAGAGCTCAGAGTACGGCAAAAGCACGGTTACTACACAATTTGCAATTTCGTATGGTAACCGCTGCCCCTGCTGACATCTAGTGATGTTGTCGACTCCGGTCGAGTCGGCTAGGGCGCATCGCTGCGCAACCAAGACTTCAAAGGCCTTCCTTCTAGGTGGGTCGCGCGCTCAAGCGTCAGTACCTTGCCCCATCGTGTCCGAAGCTCGTGGAACGAAGCCAGCTCGGCGCGATCCCGTGACGGATCGTGTGGCCGCTCCTTCTCCCGAAGGCGGCGCTCGACAGCCATCCATTCCCACGAAGAAGGCAACCAACCCGGACGGGCTAGCTTGCCTATAGAGATTGATCGGTCAGGTTCTGAGCGATAGCGCGCATGGCCGCCATACAACGCGGCGAGAAACGCACGACCATTGAGAAGCCAGCACGCCTCGAGCTCGCTGATAGCTTTCGATGACGCGGGATCAATCATGCAAGGCACCGCGGCGGACAAGTCTTCAGCACAAATCAGGCACCGGCCCTGTGATGCGCGACCGGTCCGACCAGCTTTCGACAGCTCCATATCGCTTGGATACCCAATAGGCGCTCTGCAGTTCCAGCATGCGTCTTCCATGAGGCATTTGTGCTCTGGACAATATCGCCAGTCCGCGAATCGCCAATGGATATCAAGATGCGGCAAGCGACGCTGCCTGAGGCATAGGGGGCAAAAACGAAAGCACGGGCGCCCCTTCGTGTCAGTATGCAGTGCCCGGCCAAGGTGAGCAGCCCTGCGAAACCCTGCCATGACACGCCCAGCGATTGCAAAGGCCTCCTTGGGCAAGTTGCATCTGCGTCGTAGTTCTGCGAGCGCATCGCCCTGCATGGTGCGGTCCAAGTCGAAGAGCCCGTGCCTGAGCCCCAGGAACTGCACCAGTTCTTCCAAAGTGCAACCTTGCGACAAGGCTAGTCGGCTGAGCCAACTACTCGGCGCTTCGAAAGCGAATGGCGCTGGAACCCCGTATCTCAAGGTTGATTCTGCTCGGTGGCTCATAGGAAGAGCGGAAGTTGGCACCTCGGGCGCGCGCCGACCTGACGAATGGCCGGCGCACGCGCGGCGCGATAAACATCCAGCAACCAGGCCGCGCGCTGGCCGTCCGCATCGCTTGCTGGAGCATCGGCAAGCTCTATCAGCACGGGCAGATGGGCCGCATCGAACCCTAGCTTGCCTATATCTCCGGCTTGGCCGACACAAGAGAGCCGACGCAGTCCTCTCACAAGCATCTGGCCGACGTCTACCAAGCTAGCCGCGCTGTGCCGAACTGCCCGAACAGGATCGCCTGGCTTCTCCAACAACCCAAAGGCCTCGACCAGTCGATAGGCACCGTCAAGCGTCAAACCGTGCAAGAGCGGTGGCAGCTCAGCCATCGCATCGCGCGCGGCGAGAGCTTCGTCCCGCAGAACGGCCTCCACCCATTCAAGCCAGGCACATAGCTCTGCTTCCAGCGGCGCGCTTTCCCCCGCCGCTTTGAAGAAGCGCCCACACCCGCAGATGCGCACCCCTGGCCGTGCCCATCGGATAGATCGTCCGCAAGCGCCACAGTTCTGAAGCAGGGCGCCGCCATGACGACAACAGGCCGGCACGGCTCTGGTCATCCAGGCGACGCGCGCAAATCCGTTCTCGCGAAGGCACATCGGACACGCCTTCGCGAGCATGCTTGTGGGCGCGATCCAGCGGCTGAGCCGCTGGCCTGCCAAGTGCACCCATCGACCACCCCCTTTCCATTCAAGCAGAACCGTGCGGGCGCGTATGTCATCGAAGCTGGCATGCAGCGCCCACGCCACAGACGCGATATCTCCTTCGGAAAGCGCCTGACGTCGGTCCAATCTCATCCACCGCATCCCCTCCTCATAACCAACACCATTGGCTTGGAAGGCCCTCAACACCAAGCTCATCACCGACTCGTCAGGTTGAGAAGCAACGGCGATGCCGAGCCGGCCTTGTTCAAGCTGCGGCATAGGGATTCACCACTTGGCTCAACGCGCCGCTGATCCGCTGGAACGCCGCTTGAAAATGGCTACGGTCGACAGCCTTTGCCTCGGCGTCCATGGCGACCAGCACCGCCTCAGTAAGCAGCAGCTTCGTGCGGCGCCTGTTCCCCAGAACTGCTTTGTGGGTCAATGCCGCAAATGCGTCGTCGCTCAGAATCTTCAGGTCAATGCACGTTGTGCGTCGGCCGATTTCAGAGAGGAACTGCTTCCATGCGCCGTTGTCCTCGAAATGCCGCAGGGTGAGTCGCACCGACACGCGGTCGGCCAGCGACTCATCGACCCGCTCCAAGCCGCCGAAGCTGTCGCTGGCCAGGAAGACCAGCGCAATGCCCGTCTCATCCATCAGATCGCGAAACACCTCGGAAGCCGTCGTTTCGACAGCGCCTTTCAACGTGGCCCTCGAGGATTTCCGAATGGATTGCTCCAGCACATGCGCGTGGTCCACGAATATCACGCGCGTGCCTTGCTGCTGCAGCGCTTCGAACGCAATGTCGCGCATGCTTTCGAAGCGCCCCTTGCGAATCGCCGTGAACGGATGGCGAACCGCACGCAGCAGCAGTGACACGATGGCGCCGGCACAAGGGTTCGACCGAAGCCGAACGTTCAGTGCGCCATACCCTTCGAGGATGTCGGCCGACGTAGGCAGGCTTCTGCGGAAGTACTCGGAGATGCTGGTCTTGGACGACCCCGGTGGGCCCGAGACCAGGATGCCCTGCGGCTGCCGAACCCGAAGGGCCAACTGATACGCACGGTCGAAAGCGGTCAGGACCGTGCTGAGTTCAGGAAAAAGCACGTACTTGCGGTCGACCTCGTCCGCGGCCAGCAGCGCTCGCGGCGAGTAAGTGAACATGCGGCGCGCCGCGATTTGGCGCGCCTCTGCGTCGGCGGCATCGCCGGTGTCGATGATGTCGAAATTGGTCATGGTTTAGAAATCGATAACTTGGAAGCCGTCGGGATCGACGAACGAATAGGCCTTGACCTGCTCAGCACTGACAGGCTCAGGTGCCATGGATAGCGGCTGGGGTGCGCTGGCGGGTGGGGCGCCGAGAACTCGTGCCGAGGTCGCGCCGGAATAGCGTGCCGCCAGCTTCTGATCGGCCCGGGTCTTCCAACTGACGGACTCTTGCCAGTGCTCATGCAGGCGCAGGCGTGCACGCTCGAGGTATTCGTAGGCGCCGTTACTCTTCAGCTCCTGCCTAGCGAACTTGCGGATGTGCAGATGCTGGTTCCAGCTCAGGCCGCTGGCGTACTCGCCCCAACGGCAGGGGCTGGCGACCCAGTGCTGAGTACGCGGGTCTTGAACCCATAGTTGCGACATGTCGTCCGGATCCCACTTCACCCAAGTCTTGAAGCGCGTACCGTGTGCCTGGCGCATAGGGAGCAACTCGGCCCCGCCGAATGGCAGTCCATGCAGCTCAACGCCCCCCTGGTGCACCGTCAGTTGCTTCGACAGCGCCGACACCATGCGCAGGCGATCAAGGTCATGAGGGAACCGCGCTGGCGGCACGCGAATCAGTCCGTCGTGCATGAGGTCATAGGGACGAGCCAGTTTTCGTTCGTTGACCTGAAACGGGTGGTAGTCGACGACGTACATCACCAGCCCACGCACGAACGCCGAGAACATGACGGCAGCGTCCTTGTCAGGGTTCAGGTTCATGACGTTGGCCACCCGTTTGTGCACGCGGCCACGGGCTAGCGTGAGGTTGTCAAGCGACGCGAAGAAGCGCTCGACATGCGGCTTGAGCCAGGGCGTGCGGACGCGGCAGTAGGTGAAGTGGCTGCCAAGTTCCCACCCCATCCTCTGGAACACCGGCGAATGGAACTCAAGGCCGTTGTCCAGTAAGACGAAATCGGGGATGCCATCGGCAAGCCACTCGTGCTCGAGCTTCACACTGGCCACCATGTCAGCCTTCGGCTGGAGCGCGCACCTAACTACCCCGCTGACGCTGCTGAGGCCTGCGCCGTAGAAGCTGACGTAGAAGCCGAGCAGGTACCCCGAGTAGGCGTCGATCATCACGGTGAGCAATGGCCGCCCAAGTGGCAGGCCGGTGCGATCACAGATCACGACCCAGTTCAGCGGCGTGTGGTCGATCTCAACGACGTCCAACGGGTACCTTGCGATGGTGCCGTCCATCGTCGTCCGAGTCTCCATACGAGCCCGCGGCGCACCTTCGCGCGCTTCGATCACGCGGTACTTGTCAATCGTCTGAACCCGACGCGACAAGGTGCTCAAACTGATCCGAGAATCCGCCTTGTCCAGCTTGCCCTCGACTACCAGCGACTGAGCCTGTGCATGCACCATGGCGAGGGTGTGGCGCAAGGAGTGCCGGTCGCGTGTCAGGTAGTACTTGCGAAGTGACTCCGTCACAAGGCGGGCCATCTCCGGATGGAGCGTGCTGCGACGAAGTCGCTGTGCATTTCCCGATACCAAGGACTGCGGCGACTGCTCAGCACCTTCGAAACTACGCAGCCAACGCATCACCGTGCTACTGGACGGCGGCTTCTTATCGTCGAGCCGTTGCGCGACCTGCTTCACCAATCGCTCGATCTGATCGCGCATGCCACGACTGAGATGCGCCTGCCGGACTGCCAATACGTAGGCCATCCTGCGCTTGAAGGCATCAAGCTTTGCGCCCTGCAGACTCTCATAGGAGAGCAGCGGCACCGCGGAGACCTTCAAGCCCACTGGCGCAGGTGCGCCGTCGTGCCCCACCAGCTCAATCGCACCGGCCCAAATGCCCTTCAACAGCTTGGCCTTCGAGGTGGTGCTGGGGCGGCGCGTGTGACAGTCCTCGTAGCTCCAGTCACCGTCCGGCAACTCCCGGATCAGTTCAAACGTCCGCGCGCCACGGCGAAACACCAAGCCAGCGTGCAAGCTGAAGGGCATTCTTGTTCTCCAAGTGTTGAGAGTGGACTAGGCGCGCGTGCGCTTCCGCGCTTACGGTGCCTGCGAAGGTGATGACTCGCATCGCGATCAGATGGAACAGCAACTCGCGAGAGACCGCCAGCTCGACCATCAAAGCGGCGATGGACGAACCCGCCGGGCGCGCGAACAGGTACGCCGAGACCTTCGTCTTTTCTGCGTCATCGAAGTGGCCCTTGGCGTAGCGCAGCACCAGGCGCACGACCTGATGCCGCTGCTGCCGGCGCATGGATTGCTCAGAGATGACGAAGAAGTGCTCGCCACGCTCAGCCAACTGCCGCGCGGCTGCGTCAAACAGCTCCCGGTGCTTGGGAACCTTGGCCTCGAGCTTGACCTCCCAGGTAGACATCCGGCCATCGAGGGTCTCGACGCGGTAGTCCGGCGTGTAGGTTTGCCCGGGTAGCTGAAGGGTCTCGGGCTGCGATGCGATGCGGCGCGTCGCGGGGCATAGCGCTGCGCCCTGTACAAAAGCGCTCTCGGTAGTGGCCTCACCCTGAACTGGATGGGGCAGGACGCCCCTCAGGTTCAGAAGGTGGACGGTCCGAGGCGTGGTCGGCTTGATGAGCCGACGGACGGGGGTGTCCATAGATCTCCTTGCGGTCTTTGGCGCCCCGTACGCGATGCGTAGGGGCGAGCTTGACCAGCGCGAACCGCAGGGAGATACTTAAGTCGCCAAACCGTTGGGTATCCCCCGGCGGAAACGCCGGTCATTCGAAAGGGTGGTCGGCGTTTTTACATTTCGGTCTCCTTGGCTGCGATCGTGGCGGCGCCGATGGGGGATGGGCGGTGACGCTGACTCCGTGCTGAGCATTGAGTCGGCTTCACAGCGACAACGTTCACAAGCTTGCAGGGCTCGTGCTGCGCCTTGATGCTTGGTGCGCGCCGTTGGGTGCGCGACAACCCCTGAACCATCGCGTCGGCCATCGGCCGCCGAGGGTTAGGTTGTATTGAAGCCATACCGCGGGCGTACGCTTAAGCGTTATAAGTTGTTGATTTGATTGGGTTTTTACCATCCTATCGTCGTCAACACAACGCAAGAGCGTCCCGGCCGGCCGATGCCGCGGCACCGCGGACATGAGCGAGGTCGCCAGCGCCGCATGCTCGTGCTGCCATGTCTTCATGGCTCCAACGAGCTTAGGAGCGTCGTTCGTGAGCTGGGGCTGGCCGCTCGCAGCTAGCATTTCGCCTCGCCCAGAAAGGGTGGGACATTTCCATGGAAATTGACCCTGTGTTGATTTCCTCCGAAACCTGACCCACCTCTCACACTGATTTCCGTTCAAACCTGACCCACGTATGAACCCTAGCCTGCCGCTATTTGCGGCAGGAGCACTGGAGTGATTGACGTGGCGACACTG